>Ga0076299_123_pt1 | contig 23184 bp, 27 predicted proteins | sample RifGroA2_FD_67793 | JGI IMG/M metagenome (GOLD analysis project Ga0076299, IMG submission 67793) | Berkelbacteria bacterium GW2011_GWA2_35_9 | reverse complement strand
TGCCCCAATAATTCTTGAACACTCCTTAAATCTGCTCCTGCCATCAATAAATCAGTTGCAAAACTATGGCGCAAAACATGCGGTGTAACATGTTTTGAAAGTCCGGCAAGGGCGACATATTTCTGTAAATTTCTTTGAACCGAGCGAGCAGTAATTCTAGTTAATGGGGAGCGTTTTGAATAATTGATAAATAGTGTCGCTTCGCTATCAGTTCTTGAGTTTAAATATTTATCCAGCCATCCACGAGCTCGGATTGAAACGAAAACCACTCGTATTTTTCCACCTTTGCCTTGAACCGAAATTTCATCATTTGCGATGTCGTTTTTGTCTAAACCAATCACCTCACTTATTCTTAAACCAGTTGAAAATAATAATTCTAACAATGTTCTATCCCTCAGTCCAGTTATTATTTCGGTATTTATGTTAGAAAAAATATTTTCAAGCTCTTCCATCGTCAGATGTTCAATCTCTTTTGGATTGGTTTTTGCCAGACTAATGTTCTCAGCTGAATAAGAAATTAATTCATTTTTTTGCAGATATTTTAAAAAACTTCTCAAAGCAATCAGGTGGTAATTTTGAGTAATTTTTTCTAGTTCTTTTTTATTGATCGGGTTATTTAAAAAGAGCCGATAATTCTTAATTAGGTTTTTATCAATTTGAGCAACGGTGTTGCAATTGTGTTCTTTGGCAAAATCCATAAATCGACTTAAATAATGAAGATAGTTATCGATGGTTTTTTTGCTTAAACCTTTTTCAATCTCGCAATTTTCTAAAAATTCACGAATACTTGTTTCTAATTTCATCTTGTTTTTATTATATCAAACAAATCTATGATAAAATATTGTTATGATCAATTATTTATTAACAATCGATCATTTTTTAGCTAAATACTTTTATAATTATTTTATAGTTAATTCGGGTCTATGCGGAATTTTGGTTTTACTAGCTAAATGGTTAGTCTATTTAACTCCGTTACTTTTGCTAATTTTGTGGTTTTATAAAAAAAATTATCAAAATTTGCTTCGTGCCACCTTTTCAGGGCTTTTTGGCTGGATGATAATCAACCGTTTAATTAGTTATTTCTTTTATCGACCTCGACCATTTTCTGAAAGTTTATTGGGCAAGAAAGAATTTTTATTTCACCGTCCGGATTATTCATTTCCTAGCGACCACGCCACTTTTTTATCCGGTATTACATTTTCATTTTTATTGTTTAAAGAAAAAAAACTATTCAATATTTTTCTTGCGATAGCAATTACAACTTCGCTGTGTCGTTTTCTAGTCGGTGTTCATTACTTGAGTGATATTTTAGCTGGTTGGCTGGTAGGATTAATTAGCGCTTTTATTATGAAAAGTATTGACAATTTATTTGAAAAATATTTTTACTCGCCAATTATTTGGACATATAAAACGATATTTAGATTTATAAAATGATAATTCTTTTAGGCATTATTCAAGGTATTGCTGAATTTTTACCAATTTCATCAACAGCGCATCTAATTTTATTTCCATATTTTTTTAATTATTCTGATCCCGGCTTAGCGTTTGATATTATGCTTCATTTTGGGACATTATTAGCTATTTTAGTCTGCTTTTGGCAAGAATGGTGGGATGTTATTTATGGTTTTTTGAGAATAGTTAAAAACCGTCGAGTTAAAAATGTAAAAGATAAGCAGATTTTTTATATTGCTATCGGTTCAATCCCTGCCGCAGTGCTTGGATATATATTTAACGACTACGCATCAACATATTTGCGTCAACCAATACTAATTGCTTTGATGTTAGTAATATTTGGAATAATACTCTACTTAACCGATACCTATTCTAAACATACAAAAACTCGCCTTAATCTTCATTGGCAACAAGCGTTGATAATTGGTTTTGGTCAAGCGTTAGCTATTATTCCCGGCGTTTCCCGAAGTGGCGCAACAATTAGCGCAGGTCGTTTGCTTGGACTAGAGAGAGAGGAAGCAACTAAGTTTTCTTTTATGTTATCAGCGCCAATAATATTTGGGGCTGTTATGTCGCATATTGCTAGTCAAGGATTTGGAATTTTTGATAACAATGCTATTGTTGGGTTGACAGTTTCATTTATGACTGCTATTGTTGCTATCAAGTGGATTCTTAGCTATTTAAAAACAGCTGATTTTACTCTTTTTATTTGGTACCGATTTATTTTAGCAAGTATTATTATAATCGTTTATATTTTAAAAAATAATAATCTCATATGAGCATATTAGAAACAATTTCAAATTTAGTGATTGAATTGATTTCAAAATTTGGCTATATTTCAGAGTTTGTTTTAATGGTCCTTGAATCAATGGGCATTCCAATTCCGTCTGAAGTAATAATGCCTTTTAGCGGTCTTTTAGTTAATCGGGGTGAATTGGCTTTTTGGACAGTGGTTTTAGTTGGAGCGTTGGCAAATTTGGTAGGTAGTTTAATTGCCTATGCAATTGGTTATTGGGGAGGAAGACCATTGGTTGAAAATTATGGAAAATATATCTTTCTAAAAAAACATGATCTTGATTTAGCCCATCGTTGGTTTGAAAAATATGGTAAAGCGACAGCATTTTTTTCCAGAATGTTGCCGATCGTTAGAACCTATATATCTTTTCCAGCGGGTTTTGCTAAGATGCCAGTTGGTGAATTTAGCATTTATACTTTTTTGGGTAGTTTGCCGTGGTGTTACTTAATGACAATTATTGGTGTAAAAATGGGTGATGAGTGGGAAAAAATCAAAAGTTATTTCCACATTATTGATATATTCATTGCACTTGCAATAGTTTATATATTGGTTCGTTGGTTAAATAAAAAATTAAAAAAATGAAAATATCACAAGTAAAATTGTCTAATAATTTGCCAATCTATTTTTTTGAAAAAAAAGATACTCAGGCTGTAACTGTAATTATGTTAGCTAAAGTCGGTTCTCGTTATGAAGACAATAAACAAGCTGGTATTTCGCATATACTGGAACATATGTTTTTTAAAGGTACAAAAAAATATCCCCATTATTTAGATTTAACCAAGTATTTAGATGAGATAAGCGCTGAACATAATGCATTCACGAGCGAAGAAATGACTGCATATTTTATTAAAACTTCTTATTTAAATACTCTTCCTGCGGTTGAAATCTTATCCCAAATGCTATTGGAAAATACTCTTAATGAAAAAGAATTAGAAAAAGAAAAAGATGTTATTATCCAAGAAATGAAAATGTATCTTGATATGCCAGCTCGCTATATTTATGATCTTTACAAAAAAAATCAATATGGAGATTGCCCATTAGGAAGAGATGTTATTGGGACAGTAAAATCGGTCAAATCAATTACAACTCAAAATTTACGAGATTATATAAAAAAATATTATACGCCATCAAATTTAATTTTTATGTTAGCGGGAAAAATCGACGATAAAGAAAAAATTGTAAAAACAATTAGTCAATATTTTGCTAAGATTAAAGATATACCTGTTCCAATGCCAGATAAATTTATTCAATCTAATTACAAAAAAAATATTTATTATCATCATAAAAAAACTGACCAAACCAATATAGTTATTTCCTATCCCGGTTATAAAGTCGATTATGATAAAAGATATGAACTATCAATTTTACAAGTTTTGATGGGTGGGATGATGTCCTCACGATTATTTTCGGAAGTTCGAGAGAAAAGGGGATTAGCTTACAGAGTTGGTGCTGAAATTGATAATTATTCTGACACTGGTGCATTTTTAGTTTCAGTCGGTTTAGATCCAAGCAAAGCTGATTCGACTGTTAAATTAATTAAAGAAATGATGCCAAAAGCAGTTAAAATTTCGGATAAAGAATTTAAAAGAGCAAAACAAAAAATAATTAGTAATTTAGCACTGAAAACTGAAGATGCAAGTTCGTTAGCTTTTATGTTTTTAGATCAAATTATTTATCACGGAAAAACAACTACCCCCGAAGAAAAAATAAAAATATTTAATAATGTTAAAAAGGCTGATGTTGAAAAAGAAGCAAAAAAATTATTTGCCCATCAACCAAAAATAACTATTATAGGTCCAAAAAATATAGTAAATTAATAAACTAGTAAATAAATGGAATCAGAATATACAAAAAAGATTAACACTTTTGTTTAGGATTTAGATATTAGAATTTAGATATTAAATATATTTATGAAAAAGTTACATCAACAGACATTAGTTTTTTTCAAACCAGATGCTATTAATCGTGGAATATTGGGCGAGATAATTACCCGTTTTGAAAGAAAAGGTTTAAAAGTTGTGGCGATGAAAATGATCAATTTAAATGATGAGTTGATCAATGAACATTATCATCATTTAAAAAATAAATCATTTTTTAAAAATAATTTGATATTTTTTCAAAGTGTGCCGATCGTGCTTTTAGTGCTTGAAGGTTTGGAAGCAGTCAAGGTAGTGAGAAATTTAGCTGGTCCAACTTTTGGAGTGGACGCACCGGCTGGAACGATCAGAGGCGATTATTCAGTTTCAACCCGCTCAAATATTATTCATGCCAGTGATAGTTTAGAAAATGCTAAAATAGAAATAGCTAGATTTTTTAATAAAAATGAATTATTTGATTATCAAAAAATTGATGAAGAAATATTGTATGCGGAAGATGAGAGATAAAAATTTACAATATTGTCATTCCCGACTTGATCGGGAATCCAGACTGGATCCCCACTTTCGTGAGGATGACAATATTAAAAAAAGTTTATAAATTAATAACTCATGGATTATATTATTTATTTTATAATTTCATTATTATTTTCGCTAATTTTAGTTCCAAAAGTGAGAGCTTTTGCACTTGCAAAAGGTGTTGTTGATAAACCCAATAAGCGGAAAATACATCAGGGCAATATTGCCCGTTTGGGTGGAGTAGCAGTTTTTCTTGCTTTTTGGTTAGTTATTATTTCGGTTTCGATTTTTAATCGAGAATTATTAAATTTTTCTGGAAATAAATTTTTAGCAGTTGATTATAATTTGTGGGCAATTTTTATTGGCTCTACGATAATGTTACTGCTCGGAATTATAGACGATATTCGTGGCGTGAGGTCAACTACAAAATTGTTGTGGCATTTCATAGCCGGTTTTATTGTAGTTGGACTGGGCATAAAAATTTGGTGGGTGCACAGTCCGTTTGGAGGTTTTTTAACGATTGATAATTGGTCTTATTTGTTAGTTCCGCTTTGGGTAGTTTTGATGATTAATGTGATGAATTGGTGGGACGGTGTTGACGGTCAAGCGTCGGGAATTGGAGTTATCGCTTCGATCGTAATTTTTATTTTATCGATTTCAAAATTTGTTGACCAACCCTCATCAGCAATTATTATGATTATATTAGCTGGTAGTCTTCTAGGTTTTTTATGTTATAATTTCAACCCGGCTTCAATCTTTCTTGGTGATTCCGGTTCGCAATTTATTGGATTTATGTTAGCCATCGGTGCGATCGTATCGGGTGCAAAAATTGCTACTGCTTCACTCGTATTAGGTTTTCCAATTTTAGATGCGATGTGGTTAATTTCTGCTCTTTTTGGAACAATTGCATTACTGACTCTGGGACGGGCTGAATTAAAACTATTATCGCTAATTTGGTTATTTTTTGTTATGATAGTGGCAGGAATTATTTTATCGTTAAAAGCCAAACAATATGGACGAAAATAAAATTGAAGATTTCACTTTTGAAGGGCAAGAGGAGGATGAAAGTGTTCTGTTAGTAACACATCAACATCCTTTAACTTTTACAAAAGAATCGTTTATTTTAATTATTTCAATTTTAATTCTGGTGATAATTTTTTATTTACAAAGTGGACTAGGAGGAATTTTTTCATATGTATTTATCGTATTGTTACTAATCAATGGTTATTTGATGCTAAAAAGATATATTATTTGGCGTAATTCAGTTTATGTAATAACTGACAAGCGTTTAATTGCGGTTGAACAAAAAAGTTTTTTTCGTCGAGTTATGACTGAAGCTAATCTGGATAAAGTTCAAAATGTTGCCCACGAAATTAATGGTTTTTGGCAAACAATATTTAATTATGGAAATGTGATTATTCAGACTGGTGGATACAGTGAAAAAAATATGGTTCTAGAGCAAATTCATCATCCATTAGCGATTCAGCAGAAAATAATGAAAATCGCTAGTCAATACGGCGGAGCGCCTTTAAAGATTGATCTCAATAGAGATGTAAAAAAAGATGATTTAGTGATAAGATAATTTATATAAATTTTAATATTAATTGGAGGGGGAAATATGGACAATAATGTTCAGAATCAAACAGGTCAGAATTTAGATGGGGTGAGTGAGTCACCAGTATCAAACACATCGCCACCAAACCAAACACCAATCGGGCAACCGAGTGCTCCTGTTAATCAATCTAACCCAATTCAAGATATGCCGATTGACGGCTCAGCGGTGCACAACGATTTGCCACCTAGTCCGATTCCTAATCAACCGATTTCAAATGGAGCTAACCCAACACCACCGCCAACCAATAATAGCGTACCCATACCACCGCCGGTACCACCAAAAAAGTCAAATATGACATTATGGATTATTTTAATTATAATATTATTGGCAATTTTAGGGCTTGGCTATATGTATATATATGATATTGGAATTTTTAGTCAAACTAATACAACCGTTTCATCAACAGCGCCTTTAGTTGAGGAAGATTTAACCACTACTCGACCGAGAAGTTTAACAACCACTTCGGTCAGAATAACAATTCCAACCACATCATCGTTTGATTTCGACACAACCACCACCTCTCGTGTTTCAACCACCACCACTACCCGAGCTACAACTACTACAACGAGTTTGTAATAATATATACAAATAAAAAATATTAAAAAAGGCAAAGATTATGGATCAAAACACTAACGATTCGATGGAGAATGCTCAAACAAATTATCCAGATCAGTTATCGAATATCGATAAACCAAAAACCAAAACCAAGTTATTATGGTGGGTTTTGGGGATTATAGTTTTAGCGGGTGTTGCTTATGGAGCGTACTACTACACAAATCAAAATGCAAAAATCAAAGATCAAAATGACATATCAAAATTAAAAGATACAGAAATCGAAACACCGGTAACAGTAACGCTCTGAATTCAACTCCAACCACCGAAGAACCAACCACGACCGCTCCCGACCCAACTGCGGAATGGAAAACATACGAAAACAAGGAGTATGGGTTTAGTTTTAAGTATCCGGAGGATTGGGAAATAAAAATTAGCACAAAATCTGAAGATGTTGTGCTAACAAAATCTGATGAAACGATATTTACATTATTTATTAATCGTGATGGTTTTGGTATCGAAGGATTAAGTGATCAATATTTTACAGAAATAAAAAATAATAAAATATCAATAATCAATAAAGATAGAGACACAGAATCTATTAGCGGAGGTGTTACTACGAACACGATGAAATTAAATAATAATCAATACAGTTTTTATTATAATTTTGATATCAATGAAAGAATTACATCGTTGGCAACTTTCGACCAAATCCTCTCGACCTTTAAATTTACCGAGTAAGTTACTCTTTAATTTTACGCTGTAATTTGCTATGCTTGTGTTATGGAAAATGAAAAAAAGGTGAATAATTGGCTCGAGCTAGCAAAAAGGGATTTAGCTTTTGCTAAGGATATTGTAAACAGACGCAATTTTCGTTCATATGCTCCGCATTTTAGCCATCAAGCATTGGAAAAAATTCTTAAAGCGTTAGTGGTTGCTAAAACTGGTATAACTCCACCCTATATTCATAATCTTGTCCGTTTGGCGAACCTATCTAAAATTGAACTGGATCAAGATACAAAAGATATTTTAGCCATGCTAAACCCACATTATATTGGTACAAAATATCCCGAAGATATTGCAAAAATGTTTAAGTTATATTCTCAACAAAAAGTTGACGAAGTATTTAAATCCGCAGAAAGGGCTTTCAAATGTTTCCAAAAATTACTCAAATAAAACCTATAATCGATAGCTATAAGGTGGAATTGATAAAAAATGATATAAAACCATTAAAATTTATTGTTTATGGTTCGTTTGCTAGTGGAGAAACTAATCGTTGGAGCGATATTGATTTAGTGGTAGTGGCTAATGATTTTGGGAAACGATCTAAACTGGAGAGAATGGAATTTTTGTCTCAAAGAGCGGCTAGTATCAACGATTCTTTGGAGGTGCTGGGTTATACATCAAAAGAAATGAAAGAAGAAGAAGATAGTATTTTTGGTGAAGTAATTAGTAATGGAATTGAAGTTAAGGTGTAAAATAGAATTATAAATAATAGGAGGTAAATATGTTGAACGAAGAGAAACCTGTCCGTCCGGTAGGCGGGTCCGCTTCGGGCGGGAATAATCAATCAAGCAACAAAACTACCACCCCAATTGTTGTAAATAAAAAAATACCACTACTACCCGAGCGACAACTACTACAAATGGGATATAAGCAGTTCATAGATCATAGATCATAGATTGTAGATGAATTGTAAGCGTGAAGCATATTATAGAATTTGAAAGTTTTATGAAAAACGATCTCAACAAATTAGATGTTTGGAAGTTGTCAGTTACCTTTTCTAAGAATATTTATAGATTGGTAGATAGATTCCCAAGAAGTGAATTGTACGGAATTATTTCTCAACTTACACATGCTACTATTTCTATTTCGAGCAATATTGCTGAAGGTAAGGGTAGGTTCCATAGAAAGGAATTTATTCAGTTCCTTTTTTTAGCCCGTGGTTCTGCGTACGAATGTATTTCTCTTCTTGCCACAGCAAAGGAATTAGGTTATATTAGTGTTTCAGAATATAATACTTATTTATCTGAGATTGAAACAATAAACATCAAATTAAACGCTTTAATAAAATATTTAAAATTGTCTCTCAACGATGAACTGTGATCGGTGAACTATGAACGAATTTGATTTAATAATTATCGGAGGGTCGGCGACGGCGACGGCAAGTGGAATTTATGCTTCACGCAGAAAAGTTAATTTTTGCATCTTGACCGAATCTTGGGGTGGGGAAGTAGCAAATTCAGGAGAGATTGGCAATTATCCGGGGTTTAACCAAACTGATGGATTAAAATTATCTCAAACATTTAAGGAACAGTTAATATTTAATCAGGTGGATTTGCGAGAAGGCGTCAAGGTAGAAAGTATCAAAAAAAAAGTAGGCATATTTAATTTAAAAACAAATAAAGGAGATTATACAGCCAAAACTATTCTTTTAGGAACTGGCGTTCACCCAAGGTTATTAAACGCTGAAAACGAGGAAAAATTTCGTAATAAAGGTGTGTCGTATTGTTCAACTTGCGATGGACCATTGTTTAGAAATAAAATCGTAGCGATTATTGGTGGTGGTAATTCTGCTCTTGAATCAGCAATTATGTTATCTAAAATTGCTGAAAAAATATTTTTATTAACTATTCACGAAGAGCTAAAAGGCGAAACAATTTACATTGAAAAAATAAATAAAGATCCAAAAGTAACAATAATTACACAAGCAGATACAAGAAAATTTGTTGGAACAAATTTTCTTGAAGGTTTGGAATATCTGGATAAAAAAACCAATAAAGTAAAAAATTTAAGCGTACAAGGAGCATTTATTCATATTGGGGTAGTACCAAATTCTGATCTAGCACCAAAAGAGGTAGAAAAAAATAATTTTGGAGAAATTATTACCAACAAATTAGGCGAGACATCGCTCGAAGGATTTTTTTCAGCCGGAGATGTGACTGATATTCCATTTAAACAAATTGCGATTGCGACCGGTCAAGCGACAACTGCCGTACTCAAAGCTATTCAATATTTAGATAAACACTAAAATAACCATTTCACACCTACGATGTGTGAAATGGTTATTTTGACATATTGTTACAGATATAATATGATTTATTTATGAAATTTAAACAATTTGATCTCAATATTTCACCGGCTGAATTAGAAGATAAGATTGTCGATTATTGGAAAAAAAATAAAATTTTTGAAAAGTCGATCGAAAAAAGAAAAACAGCGCCATATTTTAGTTTTTACGACGGACCACCATTTGCGACCGGTACTCCGCATTATGGTCATATTGTTGCTAGCGCAATAAAAGATGTGATTCCTCGCTACAAAACGATGAAAGGGTTTCGAGTTGATCGAAAATGGGGCTGGGATTGTCATGGACTCCCTATTGAAAATATTGTTGAAAAAGAGCTTGGTATAAAAAAGAAAAAAGAAATTTATTCGTTAACTGTTGAAAAATTTAATGCAACAGCAAGAAAACAAGTTCTAAAATATGTGGATGCGTGGGAAAAGGTGATTGAGCGACTTGGTCGTTGGTCGGATATGAAAAATAGTTACAAGACAATGGATCTTAATTATATGGAGTCAGTTTGGTGGGTTTTTAAACAACTTTGGGATAAAAATTTAATTTATGAAAACTACCGTAGCCTCTATATATGTCCTCGTTGTGAAACAACTTTAGCTCAAAGCGAAGTGGCGGAAGGCTATCGAGAAACTCAAGACATTTCGGTTATTGCAAAATTTAAAATTTTAGACGAAGAAAATAAATATTTTCTAGCTTGGACAACTACACCCTGGACNNNAAGATTATCAGAAATAAAAGAAAAATATCAATTAATTAAAACAATAAAAAGTCAAGAAATCGTTGGCAAAAAATATTCGCCATTGATTGAATATTATTTAAAAAATAAAAATATTAATAATATCGAAAATGCATATCAGGTTGTAGAGGCAGATTTTGTGACGACCGACGAAGGTACAGGAATTGTTCATATTGCTCCGGGTTTTGGTGAGGAAGATTTAGTACTTTCAAAAGAGAAAAAACTACCTATTTTTCAGCACATTGGTATGGATGGAATAATCGACAAAAACATTCCAATATTTGGGAATATGAATGTTAAAGATCCGGAAAATTATCACAAAACTGATATTGAAGTAATAAAATATTTAGCAGAAAATAATTTACTTTTCAAAAAAGAAAAATATACCCATAGTTATCCTCATTGTTGGCGTTGCGAAACACCGCTTCTTAATTATGCGACCAATTCATTTTTTGTTTCGGTTGAAAAAATAAAAGAAATTGCGTTGAGAAACCAATCTGAAATTCATTGGGTTCCAAAACATATTAAAACGGGTCGTTTTGGTAAATGGTTAGAAAATGCTCATGATTGGTCAATTTCTAGACAACGATTTTGGGCGTCGACGATTCCAGTTTGGCAGTGTCAAAATTTACACCAAAAAGTTTTTGGCAGTATTGCTGATTTGGAAAAAATTTCTAAAACCAAAATAACCGATTTACACAAAGAATTTATGGACAAGATCGAATTTCCTTGCTCAGAGTGTCAAAAAACTATGAAGCGGGTTGAAGATGTATTGGACTGTTGGTTTGAATCGGGTTCGATGCCATTTGCGCAACTTCACTATCCATTTGAAAACAAGCAAAATTTTCAAAAAAATTTTCCAGCTGATTTTATTGCTGAAGGGGTTGATCAAACCCGAACTTGGTTTTATTATTTACATATTATTGCGAATGCGATTGAAAATAAAAATGCGTTTAAAAATGTAGTTGTTAATGGAATAGTATTGGCTGAGGATGGTAAAAAGATGTCTAAACGATTAAATAATTACCCCGATCCAATAGTGATGATTGATAAATACAGCGCAGATGTTTTAAGATATTATTTACTTAGTTCACCAGTAGTATCGGCAGAAAATATAAATTTTTCGGAAAAAGAATTAGCTGATAATTTTCGACGATTTTATCGAATGTTAAAAAATAGTTATGGATTTTTCTTGCTTTATTGTGAGTTAAATAAAATTGATATTGATCAGTTGCCAAAAATAGAATCCGAAAATATATTAGACAATTGGATCATTTCAAAATTAAATTTATTAATTAAAAACATAACGCTCGAATTAGATAATTATCAGTTAAATAATGCTTGTCGTTTAATTCCAGATTTTATTGACGATTTATCAAATTGGTATATCCGAAGAAGCCGAAAAAGATTTTGGAAGAACGAAAACCGAGAAGACTTGGAATGTGCCACTATTACTTTATATAACACACTAGTTGCACTTGCAAAAATAATTGCACCAATAATGCCATTTTTGGCTGAGGAAATATTTTGCAACTTGACTGCTAAAGAATCAGTGCATTTAGAAAACTATCCAGTGCATAATGAAGATAAAATTGATCATAATTTAATAAATGAGATGGAAAGAGCCAGAACATTAGTTAGTGCTGGATTAACTTGGAGATTGGAAAATAAAATAAAAATCAAGCAACCATTATCATCAGCAAAGTATTCAGGAGAAAAATTGAATAGTGATTTAGAAAATATTATTGCTGAAGAATTAAATGTAAAAAAAGTTGAATTAGATAAAAAAGTTAAATTGATTGAGATTGATTGCACGATTACTGATGAATTAAAAAAAGAAGGTCAATCACGAGAAGTTGTTCGATTAATCCAAGAAATGAGAAAGAAAGTTGGTTACGGTTATGGCGATAAAATAAAGGTTTATATTGAAAACAGTCAAGAAAAATTCGATCAATTTATTACTGAAATAGAAAGAGAGACAGTCTCAAAAATAGTAGAATCAAGAATTGATCATCCGGATACAGAAGAAAATTATCAAGATACTTTGGTTCAAATTAAGAAATGCTAAAAAAAATATCTCAAAAATCCAATCTCGATTGGTTACTATTTTTTTCAGTTCTCGTAATTTCATTAATTGGAACAATGGTGATTTATTCATTATCAAAAGATAACTCAACCCTTTTTATTGTTCATCTAACTAATTTAGTAGTTGGTTTAATCGCTATGATCATTTTATCAAGAATCAATTACCAAAGTTGGAGTAGCGGTTCAATTTATCTTTATTTCATATTTTTATTTAGTTTAATAATTGTTTTGATTTTTGGTAAAGAAACTTTTGGAGCAAGGCGGTGGATCGATCTGGGGATTTGGCAGTTTCAACCTTCTGAATTCAGCAAGTTTTTTTTGATAGCGACAATCGCTTTAATTGCTCAAAAAGGAAGAGAATTTAATTACGAAAAACTTTTTAAAATAATAGGATATGGATTAGCACCAGCGGTATTAGTATTAGCGCAACCTGACCTCGGAACTTTTTCAGTTTTCTTTATTATTGTAATTATGGCAATAATATTTTTAAAACCAAATTATAAAATTTTAACCTCAATACTTTTTATTGGTATTTTATTATCTGGCTCGGTATTTTTAAATTTGAAAGATTATCAAAAAGAGAGATTGTCATCATTTTTACAAAGCGATAATTACAATCTAGAACAATCAAAAATAGCGATTGGATCCGGTGGATTATTGGGGAAAGGTTTAGGAAGGGGATCGCAGTCACAACTCAATTTTTTACCGGTAGCTCACGCTGATTTTGTTTTTGCCGGTTTGTCAGAAAGTTTTGGTTTTGTAGGAGATTTGCTTTATATTGTCATTTTTTCAATTATGTTATTTCGAATTATTCGAATTTCATATTATGCTCGAGATTCATTTGGTAGATTTTTTTCGCTCTCAGTTTTTGTCATTTTTTTATATCAAGCGACAGTCAATATTGGAGGCAATATTGGGCTTCTACCAATTACTGGTATAACTCTTCCATTTACATCTTACGGAGGAAGTTCCATGTTGGTAATGTTTGCGATGGTGGGTGTTATTCAATCAATATATTCAAGTAGCATGAGGGTTAGTTGAATGTTGACTCAGCAAAGAAAGCATGCTATCATTATTAAGTAAATAGGTTAAACCGTTTAATCGGAAAATTTTTGTATGGAAAAAAAAGAAGCAATCAAAGAAAAAAAAGTTGAACTACCTGTGGTAAGTAAGATCGTACCAGAGAAAATCGCTGTAATTAAAACCGGTGGAAAACAATATTTGGTTAAAGAAGGAATAGAACTTAAAGTCGAACTATTGAAAGATCAAAAAATCCTCAATTTTGATGATATATTAAATGGATATAAAGTCAGCGCTGAAATTATTGAAACCAAAAAGAGCGATAAAGTGATCGTATTTAAATACAAAAACAAAACCGGACGAAGAAAAAACAAAGGTCATCGTCAAATAATGACTAAAATAAAGATTACCAAAATTGCCTAAAATGAAAAAAATATTTAAACCGATTGTTGGATATTTTCAAAGCGTAGTTTCAGAAGTGAAAAAAATTTCATTTCCAACTAAAAAGCAAGTTATTACCGATTCAACAGTTGTTTTAGGCGTTATTATCGTTTCAATTATATTAATTGGTTTATTTGATGGCGCTGTTTCCCAATTAATTAAAGATTTAGTCTTGAAGGGGTAAAAATGGATAAAAATATAAATAATAACAAATCGGGCAAAACTGTCGTGCAACCTGAAGAAAAAGAAATTAGAACCAGTTTTTCTCTCAGTAAATCGTCTGGTAAGCAGTTGGGGGAAAGGCATTGGTATGTGATTCATACTTATTCGGGTTTCGAAGAACAGGTTAGGGATTCTTTGAAACAAAGAGTGGAATCGTTAAATTTAGGGAATAAAATATTTGATATTATTGTTCCAAAAGAAAAGCAGATTGAGATTAAAAATGGTAAACGAAAAGTGGTTGAACGGAGGATATTTCCTGGTTATGTAATGATCGATATGATTGTTGACGATGAAAGTTGGTTTGTAGTTAGAAACACACCAAATGTAACTGGATTTATTGGTATGGGAATTCGTCCAACGCCAATGAGCGATGACGAATTGAAAAAAGTAATGAAGCGAGTCTCAGCTGAAGAACCTCAATTTGATGTTGATCTACGGGCTGGAGATTTAGTCAAGGTTACTGATGGACCGTTAAAAAATTTCGAAGCAAAAGTAATTGAAATTGATGAAAGTCGGGGTCGGGTAAAAGTATTAATATCGATGTTTGGTCGAGAAACCCCCGCTACACTTGATTTTCTTCAAGTTAAAAAGGTATAAAGAGTTTTATGGCAAAAAAAATAAAAATAATTTTGAAACTTCAAGTGCCGGGTGGTCAAGCCACACCAGCACCTCCGATTGGTCAAGTTTTAGGTCAACATGGGCTCAATATTGTCGAATTTACTCAAGCTTTTAATGAAAAAACTCGAGATCGACAAGGGGTAATTTTGCCGGTGGTAATGACTGTCTATGAGGACCGGAGCTTCGATTTTACCATCAAAAGTCCAACTGCTACCTATTTGATTAAAAAAGCGGTTGGGGTTGAAAAAGGCTCAGGTGAAACCCCCAAGAAAAAAGTTGGAAAAGTGAGTAAAAAACAGCTTGAAGAACTAGCCAAAGAGAAGCTAGAAGATTTAAATGCCTATGATATTGATCAAGCGGTTAAAATACTGGCTGGAACAGCCAGGAGTATGGGGATTGATGTGACGGAGTAAGATTAAAAATTAGTAAAAACAATAGGGGAATCAACTTGCAATAAGCCCCAAGAGCCAAGGAGGGGGAAAGCCCTTAAAAGCTTACCGCAAGGTGATTCAACTATTGTCAAAGCAAAATTTATTGTACCATAAAAAATTTGATCTGTCAAGAGGTAAAGAAAGCCCCCTCATGGTGTATCGGAGGGGGCGGGTATGAATTCTTGAGCAGGGGGGATTGGGAGGGGGCGGTCTTTCTGCACCCTCAAATAATTTGACCTCTTGCCTTGCAACATCCACAACTGTGAATGTATAAACTTGGGGCATTTGGAATCCAGCTGATCAGGCTGGGCTTGAAGTTGGGTTATCATTCTCAGAGCTTCTTTTAATCGTAAGTATTGGGTGGTGGTCATATTAGACTACCTTTCAGCTCCCTTTTTGTAGAGCTGTCCCAACCCACAGACGCCTTCCACTCGGCGCCTTTCCCTGCATTTCAATGTAACAAAGGATAGTATAGCATATATTCAAGCATTTGTCAATAGCTTGTCATGCACGGGCGCATTCAGGTCACAATATACCAATCAACCGTTGTACACCTACGATGTGTACAACGGTTAAGGGTTGATAACCAAAAAACCGCCAGCTGGCGGAAAATTTTGGAGGAGGACCGGGCCTACCGGTCCTCCTCCTGTACATGTGGTCGCTGGTGAGCGAAGGTTGGGGTCCCCCTATGACGGGCGTTTTGCCCATGCGGTCATTACTCCGCAAAAGGGTTTCCAACCAACCCACAACCTCGCTCAACCAGCTATCTAAAAAAGATTATAGCATAAAAGAATATATTTGTCAATAGCTAAACAAGGTTGGGCGGGGATACTTGAGTTCCTTATCCCAAATTTCATCGATTTGAGTTCGATTGAATTCATACATTTCTCTGATAGTCCTCTTGAAATTTTCCATCGAAACATTACGATTGATTGGTGACATACTTCTATCAATCGTCCTAAAATCTCTATGAAATTCACCGTGGTAGGCTTTAGCATACATTTGTTCAGCCGAGTATGCACCAACCACATAAAATCCATTCAAGTATTGTGACTTAATATAGAGAAGATAATAACTCCAATCCTTTTTTTGCAAGTCCATCACCTCACGAATTTGGCAAAATGATAAAGAAAAGATACCATATAAATATGCAACTGTCAAGAAAGCGTTATCTTCACTGTTTCAATCTTCACCCCAAGATTGGAGCTAAAACTTTACAAAAAATCGATCTTCGAATCGATGATTTTGAAACTTTGTGGAGTGGGAAATTAGCCTTTAATCAGATTAAATTGAACGAAATTATTCGTTCGTTGATTAAAGAAGTAATCAACCAATTTTCACCCGATGAAGAGAAACTTAAACTAGACAAAAGGGGGATTAATTTAGCCTATTATAAAGATAAAAATTATCCTCTGTTACTCAAGGAAATACCTGATTATCCACCGATTATTTATTATCTCGGCGAAATTGATAATTTGTTAGTCAATATTGCGGTGGTTGGAAGTCGCAAATATAGCGCTTATGGAAGGATGGCGACAGAAAAAATCGCCAGTGATCTTGTTGGAGCTGGGGTAAATATTGTATCTGGTTTGGCTCTAGGAATTGACGCAATTGCTCACAATGAAGCGGTCAAAAGAAATCGTCCAACTTGGGCAGTTTTGGGATGTGGGGTAGACAATATTTATCCATCAAGCCATATGCAATTAGCTAAAAAAATTATTGCGTCCAAGGGCGCAATCATAAGTGAATTTCCACCCGGGACGCCTTCTTTTAGTTACAATTTTCCAATTCGCAATCGAATTATTGCCGGATTATCAATCGCAACCTTAATCACAGAAGGAATGGCAAAATCTGGATCGTTAATTACAGCTCGATGCGCCCTCGATTATAATCGTGAAGTTTTGACTATTCCTCACTCGATTTTTTCAGCTGGCGGTGAAGGACCGCATAACTTAATTAAACTTGGCGCAAGATTGATTATTTCAGCTGACGATATCTTGAGCGAACTTAATATTGAGAAAAAAACCAAACAACAAAAAGCAAAAGTTGAATTGTGTGAAACCCCACTTGAACAGGACATTGTAAAAGCTTTAAAGAATGAAAATTGCCATATTAATGAACTGCTTAAAAAAGTTAAATGCGATTTATCAACTTTATCTTCGACGCTGACTATGCTAGAAATAAAAGGTATGATAAAAAATATTGGGGGAAATATATTTACTATTGTTTAAAATTTTAAATTTAAAATTAAAAATTTACCTATGAATTTAGTCATCGTTGAATCACCAGCTAAAAGTTACACAATTAAAAAATATCTTGGTAAAGATTATGAAATTTTAGCGTCCTATGGTCATGTGCGTGATCTGCCGAAAAAAGAGCTTGGAGTTGATGTCGAGAAGGATTTTGATCCAAAATATATCATTCCACCCAAATCCAGACGAGCGATTAGCGCTATTAAAGACAAAGCTAAAGATGCAAAAATTGTTTATCTAGCGACCGACCACGATCGAGAAGGTGAAGCAATCTCCTGGCATGTCGTGCAAGCTTGTGGTTTGCAAGATCAAAAAATTAAAAGGATAACTTTTACCGAAATAACCAAAAATGCAATTTTGGATGCCGTCAAAAACCCGAGAGAAATTGACCAAGATTTAGTAAACGCTCAGCAAGCACGGCGCATTTTAGATCGTTTGGTTGGTTACAAGCTCTCTCCATTTTTGTGGAAAAAAATCACAGCCGGGTTATCAGCTGGGCGAGTTCAGTCAATTGCAGTTCGTTTAATTGTCGATCGTGAAAGAGAAATTAAAAATTTTGTGCCAAAAATTTATTTTGTAGTTCTAGCTGAGCTTTCAAAAAATAAGAAAAATTTTACAACAAAATTAACAGCGATTGACGGTAAACCGATCGAGGATGAAATTTTAGCCAGTAAAAAAGATGTTGACAAAATAGTTGACGAAGCCAAAAAAGAAAAATGGTTAGTGGATAAAGTTGCAGCTGAAGACAAATTGCGTTTTCCGTTTCCACCCTTTACAACTTCAACTCTTCAACAATCTGCCAACTACGGACTTGGTTTTACCTCTAAAAAAACGATGAAATTAGCTCAAGACCTATACGAAGCGGGTAAAATAACCTATATGAGAACCGATTCAAGCAATCTATCTTGGTTGGCTGTCAACTCAGTTAGAAAATTTATTGAGGCTGAATATGGTAAAAGATATTTGTCAGACAAAGCGATTAATTACAAAACTAAATCTAAAGGCGCACAAGAGGCGCACGAAGCGATTCGACCGACCTATATTGAAACCAAACCGGAAGAATTAAAGATTAAAACTGTTACTCCAGACCATACCAAGCTATATGAAATGATTCGTAATCGAACCATTGCTTGTCAAATGAAGCCGATGGAATATCAAGAAATTAATGTTGAGGTTAAAGCGGGCAAATATACTTTTAGCGCTCAGGGAAGAAAAATTAAATTTGATGGTTTCACCAGTTTAACACCAATAAAATTTCCTGAAATTGAATTGCCAATCCTAAAAGCTAAAGACAATCTAAAACTTGAATCAATTAAAAACGAAGAAAAACAGACTCAACCACCAGCTCGGTACAGTGAGCCGACATTGATTAAAGTTTTGGAAAAAGAGGGGATTGGGCGACCTTCAACTTATGTGCCAATTATTTCAACCATTCAGCAACGAGGCTATGTTTTTTTACAAAATCGCTTTTTTTATCCACAAGAAATTGGTGAGATGGTGACAGATCTTTTGGTTGAAAATTTTCCCGATATTGTCAACATCAAATTTACCGCCAATGTTGAAGAAGAGTTTGATAGTATTGCAGAGGGAAAATTGAAATGGACGGCAATGCTTAGAAAATTCTACGATCCTTTTATCGCTAATATTAATACTAAAAATAAAACAGTTGAAAAATCAAAAGAGTTTAACCAGAAAATTGCTAAAAAATGTCCAAAATGTCAGAGCGAATTAATTATGCGAGTCGGAAAATTTGGGAAATTCATTGCTTGCACCAGTTATCCGAAGTGTAAATATACCGAAAACATCGTTGAAAAAAGTAATTATAAGTGTCCAAAATGTAAAGAAGGTGATGTGGTTACTCGACACGGAAAAGGAGGCAGACGCTTTTGGGGCTGTAATAAATATCCAAAATGTGATTACATTAATTTCACCGGACCGCTACCGGCGGACATCTCAAAAATCAAAAATCAAAAATCAAAAATACAGATTAAAAATAAAAAATAATACCTATTTTATTTTGCATTTTGAGATTTGCATTTTGAATTTAATTTTTATTAATAAAAATTATCATGTCCATTCTTCCAAAATCAGTCCAGAATTTGATTGACCAATTTAGTCGTTTTCCAGGTGTGGGACCAAAAACGGCATCGAGATTGGTATTTTATCTGTTAAGCCAAGAAAAAGAAGGGATTGACGAATTAGGTCAAGCGGTTTTGGCGGTCAATAAAAATATTGTTAAGTGTCAAAAATGTTATAATCTATCTGATTCAAACCTGTGTTCGTTATGTGGTTCAAATTCTCGAGACAAAAAAACCTTGATGGTTGTTGAGGAGCCACTTGATATTGTTGCACTTGAAAAGACTGATTATCAAGGACTATATTTTGTTTTAGGCGGATTAATTTCGCCGATTGATGATGTTAGCCCAGAAGATTTGAGAGTTAATGAGTTGATAAATAGGTTGTCAGATGGAACAATAAGAGAGATGATTTTAGCGACCGACCCGTCGCTTGAAGGTGAGGCAACAGCTATGTATCTCTCGAAAGAGGTGGAAAAATATCAAAATTCCGGTAAAATAGATAAGAAGTTGCAAATTACCCGTATCGCCCGTGGGTTGCCGGTTGGTAGCGATTTAGAATATGCCGACGAAGTAACGCTGATGCGATCATTAGAAGGAAGAAAAAAATTTAATTAGGGAGTAATAAAATAATGGCAAAATACATTTGTCCCGCTTGTACACTTGAAACAGATCAAGAAATTTGTCCTGATTGTGGAGAAAAAAATGAACATGTGGCTCTTCCGGAAGAAAAAACCGAAGATCAAAAAGACGAAAAATATTCAGAAGATGAGTTAAAAGAAGCGGATGTGATCGACGAAGAATCAGAAATTGCTGAAGATATAGAATAAAAAAATATGGAATTAAAATTAAAAATTTACAATACATTTAAGCGTAAAAAAGAGGTTTTTAAACCGATAAAAAAGGGAGAAGTTTCAATCTATACTTGCGGACCAACCGTTTATGATTTTGCCCATATTGGGAATTTAAGAACTTATATTTTTGAAGATGTTCTAGTTAGAGCGCTTAAAACATTGGGCTTTAAAGTGAAACGAGTTTTGAATATTACCGATGTTGGACATTTAACTGACGATGAAGATGCTGGGGAAGATAAGGTGGAAAAGAGCGCAAAAAAAGCTAAAAAAACGGCTCGGCAAATTGCGATCTATTTTGAAAAACAGTTTATGTTGGATATGACAAAGCTTAATATAGAAAAAGCAACTTTTACTCCTAGAGCGAGTGATTTTATACCTGAAATGATAAAATTTATCCAGAAACTGGAAGTCAAAAAATACACCTACCTTACGAGCGATGGGGTATATTTTGATTCGACTCGAGTACCGAATTATGATCAATTAGCCAAGATCGACATTAAAGGATTGGAAGAGGGGAAAAGAGTTACAGTTAATAAGGAAAAAAAGCACAAAACGGATTTTGCGCTCTGGAAATTTTCACCTAAAAATTCGAAACGGCAAATGGAGTGGGAAAGTCCTTGGTCACCGTCAGGGCGGGATAAAGTCAAGGGTTTCCCCGGTTGGCATATTGAATGTAGCGTATTAGCGCAGAAGTTTTTAGGTGATAAATTTGATATTCACTGTGGCGGTGTTGACCATATTTCAGTTCACCATACGAATGAAATCGCTCAGAGCTATGCATTAACAAAAAAAATACCAGCGGTTTACTGGTTTTTGAACCAATGGATTTTCGTTTTATGGTTTTAAATAATCACTATCGCTCAAGAATGGAATTTTCACTTAAAGAATTAGAAAAATCACGCAATACTCGCTTGAATATTCGCAGACTGATACAAACTGGTCAAACTGAAGGTAAGTTGACAGAAAGCGAACAAAAGGCGTATCAGGCAATTTTAGAGCGTTTGATGGACGATTTAAACACACCTTGCATTTTAGATATGTTACATAGTTGCAATAGTGTTAGATTGTGGTTAAAATTTGAACCAATTCTTGGTTTGGGTTTTAAAGAGGAAAAAAATGCCGGTTTGACTGAAAAGCAGCAAAAATTAATCAAGGAAAGAGAAGTATTAAGACAAAAAAAACAGTACGAAAAAGCCGATAATATTAGAAAATTACTCCAAAAACAGGGAATAGAACTTGAAGACCGCCAAGGCGGAACCAAGTACTATAAGATTTAGTTCAGGGTTGACAAAACCTGATAATCGTGCTATACTTTGGCAGACTATGAATAGTGAAGACTAATTTATAGTGAATTTGAAAAAGGGGGTTTCAAACCTCTTTTTCTTGTGAAGATTAAGACTGCTAGAGTTGTCCAACCCACATCTTTAGTGGTTTTAATTCTTCACAAGAAGACCGTGACCCCAACAGGCACGGAAAAGATGAGGTGAAACATGAAACAAACCTTAGTAGTATCAGCAGAAGATTTAAGAGAATTACTATCTCAGCTTTTTAATTTAAGAAAAGAAGTTGATTTTGAGAATGAAGTTGTAAAGATTATTTACGCAATACTATTTAATGATGTTAAAGATTTTGTCATCAAATCAACTGATTTCAATTCTGAAATGTATGACGTGATGTCTGAAACTCATATTTCTCTTCTCGTAGAAAGTATTACCACCAAATATGGTATCCGAGATAGGGTTAGAGAATTTATGAATGAGAAACAACGACATTTTTGGGATTGGGAAATATTGTTTGACTTTACTCAAAAAAGGACATCCCGTGGTAATTATGAGTTCCCAGAGGGGACAGAATACAAAAGTAAGTTTGATATGGCGTCTGCTGTGCAGATTCTTAACTCATCACAAGATTGTATTCGTTGGTATTCAGACGAGAAAACGGCGATGGAGGTGTTCAAGAAGAATATGGGATTGGAATGAACTAAATTCGAATGTTCCAACAAGGTCGAGCTTTTCCTTCGGGAGGAGCTCGATCGTTTTTTTGCCAACTTCTCAGGTTAACCTCCGTGGTTAACCTGGACTTATTTGTCATCCCCGACTTGCCTCTCTGACTGAAATAAGGTTTACTTTTTGACAACCACCCCCCAACCTCGTAGGTTGGGGGGTGGTACATCGGTCGGGCGGGCGGGGTTTCGACCCCGCCCTATTTTTATTTTATTAGTTATTTTTTTAAGCTATATTTTGAGCAATATATAGTTATATTTAATCTTAAATATAATCTTAAATAATCTCAAATATTTAGTAACATAAACTTAACACAATAGTATCTATGGTATACACCAGCGATACTATTCCAGGTTAGGATGTGATAAAATTATATTAATATTGTTTGTGGCAGATAGTTGGTTTTGAATATTAACAATTACAAAGGAGGGAAAATGAGAAAAGTTAGGTCAACGGCTGGTATTAGTAAATATCATTGGGACTGGGAAGAATTTAAATACCTAGTCAGTGTAATTAGAAAAGCTAATAATTTTCCAGATATTTTAAATCTATTCATCGAT
>Ga0076299_103_pt1 | contig 23415 bp, 24 predicted proteins | sample RifGroA2_FD_67793 | JGI IMG/M metagenome (GOLD analysis project Ga0076299, IMG submission 67793) | Berkelbacteria bacterium GW2011_GWA2_35_9 | reverse complement strand
TCCAGTTAAATCGATGCCTGTATCATTCCCAAACCCAAAGAGTTTCAAATATTTTTCAATTCCTTCAACGCCCAATCCACGAATATTTTTCCAACCGCCACCCAGCATATAGAAAAAAATATTATTACTTTCTGCAATCGCTCGTTCAATATCTGTCATTCCGTGATCCTTCCAGTCGGGGAAAGTAGAATCACCAATTGTAATTTCTGATGGTGTATCGACCGCATAGCTAGAATTGACAATGTTTTCCTGCAAAGCTGATGCCGCAATAATTGGTTTAATTGAAGATCCTGAAGGATATTGCCCAGCAATAGCTCGATTAAGCAAAGGGTTATTAGAATCGCTAAATATTTTATCGATTTCGTCTTTACTTTCTTGCATTAAATTAGCATCAAAGTCTGGCAAAGAGAGCATAGATAATATTTTGCCAGTTTGGGGATTAGAGACTATCACCACTCCTTTTGATAATTTTTTTTCCTCAAGTGTTTTTTTTAATAATTCGTTAGCTTTAATTTGCAATTTAGAAGAAATACTAAGATAAAGATCTGATCCAATTTCGGGATATTTCTGGCTAATCATTCTTTGTAGAACTCCTCTTGAATTGACTTCGTTTTTCTTAAAACCATTTTTCCCCCTTAAATCGCTATTGTAAGTTTTTTCCAAACCACTTTTACCGACTAAATCGGTATAACTCAAAGTCTTGTCAGTTTTTAAATCTTCTTCTGAAACTTTGCCAATATAACCTAATATATGTCCGATCCCTGGAATATTTTGATATTTTTTAATCGGAATATTTTCAACCTCAATACCAGTGATACCTTTAATTTTAATTTGTAAATTTAGTGATTCTTGATGATCTAATTTTGGTTTAATAATTATCGGTTCTACGCTATTTATCTTAAGAACATTTTTAGCAACATCTACAAAATCAAGATCGCAAACTTCAGATATCTTATTTAATATTACTAGCTTATCTTGATAATTTTTTGATATTTCGAGCGGATAGATAACCAAATTGCTCTGCGCTACATTTAGAGATAATAGATTTCCCTCCCGATCGTAAAAATTTCCTCTTGGCGCTGTTATTTCTTGTAAGCGTATCCTATTACCTTCAGCCAATCTCTGATTTATTTTTCCTTCAGTAATTTGAAGATAGGATAGGCGAAATAGTATAATTACGAACACAATACAGGTTAATAAATACCATCTAATTAATCCGGTTGAGGCAGGATTGTTTATAATTGGCTGTTGATCAAGTGGTTTTATTTCGACTGAAAATTCATGACTGTTAGATTCAATTTTGTCGAAATTGTTTGGTTTATAAAATTTTCTCTTCATAAATAATCTCTTATTCCAAATATGCACGTTCCAGGAACGTGCATATTTGGGTATGGATTTAACTTGTAATGATTAATTTATTTTGTTTTGATCTGTAAAAACTAACTATTAAATAGATGATTAGCGTTTCAAATAATGCATAAACAAATATTATTTGCCAAAAAGTTGATTTAAAAATAATCCAAAATATAAAATGCCAAAAGATAGTTAATAAAAAAATAATTATTATTTTTGGTAAAAATGAAAAATTATTGTAAAAGTTCAACAAATATTTTGCAATATATAACCATAAAATCGTTAAAATAAAGATTATTCCAAAGTAAGAATTATGGATAATTAGTATAGAGTATATCAAAAAAAAGATCGCTAATTTGAGTTGTGATTTGTTATCGATTATTAATAGTATTGTACTAATTATTAAGTATATATTTAAAAAAATATTAAGATTAAATAATATTAATTGAACCCAACCAACTAATAAACCAAGAACAATAAAAAGTAAAAAGTTTGTTTTCATTTTTATCTATGAACAAATAAAAATTGTAAATTTTGAAAATCGATGGGTGTTTTAACTTTTAATGTTTGATAGATATCTGATGGTGATGAAATAATTTCGGCTACTTCTCCAATAAATATTTTTGAGCTTGCCCCCCCCTCAATATCGTTAGATACAATTTTATCACCAATCGCTATTTTCTTATCAACTAAAACTTGCTCAACAACAATTCCTTCAAGCCTCGAACTTAATAAACCGATTGTGTTAGCTTCGACAATTGTAACAGGAATTAAGGTCTGACTAGAATTAATTAAACGGACAGTTGCTATTTCATCTTTAACTACTTCAATCACCCCAACTAAAAAACTATGGTAAGTAACTGCTTTCCCTATTTCAATGTCGTCATTTTTACCTCGATTTATTAAAATAGACCCCGATTCGAGAATTGGATTTTTGCCAATTACTTTTGCTCCAAGTAAATCAGCTGTATCGTTTTGAATGTTTAATTCTTCTTTCAAAATTTTGTTCTCGTTTTCTAGCACCGCTAAATTAAAATCTTTTTCTTGAGCTTCGATTAACTTGGCTCTTAACTCTTTATTTTCTTGGTTGAGACTTCTTATTTGAAACAATCCCGATATAGGTGAGACCACAGGTTTTGCCATTATTAATAAAGTACGGCTTTGCCAATCGGCAATAATTACTTTTCTGATTACTAACAATAAACTTAAAATAATTAAAGTTGAAAGTAGAATAATTCTATAATTTTTTTTTAGCATGATTTATTTTCCAAACTCAGTCGGTAATAGCACATCAATTAAATTATCTAAATCTTCTAATACAAACCCCGTTCCCCTAGCCACAGCCGTTAATGGATCATCAACAATATTTACTTTTGTTTTTGTTACCGAATTAATTAATTTATCCATTCCTTTCAATAATGCCCCACCTCCAGCTAAAAATATTCCTTTTTCATATATATCAGCAGCTAATTCGGGCGGGGTTTCTTCAAGAGCACTTTTTATTGCATCAACAATTTGATTGATTGGTTTTTTCATTGCTTGATAGACTTCTCCGTTTGATATCACGGTTTCGAAAGGCAATCCACTTAATAAATTTCTACCTCGCACTGTCATCTTCATTCCGTCTTTATACGGCAAGGCGCTTCCAATTTTAATTTTAATTTCTTCTGCGGTTTTTTCCCCAATCAATAGATTATTTTTTTCTCGCATATAATCAATAATTCCCTGAGTCAATTCATCTCCAGCTACTCTGAGTGATTTTGAAACTACAATCCCACCCATTGAAATAACTGCTACCTCAGTTGTTCCGCCCCCAATATCAACTATAAAAGATCCGCCGGGTTCTTGAATTGGTAATCGTCCGCCAATAGCGGCGGCGATCGGTTCTTCAATTAAGAACACTTGACGAGCACCGGCGTTCAAGGTGGCTTCTTCGACAGCTCTTCTCTCTACTTCCGTAACATCAAATGGAATTCCAACTACTACCCGAGGTCTAGAGAAAAATGGAATCTTTTTAGTTTGAACATGGTTAATAAAGTATTTTAGCATCGCTTCCGTTACTTCGAAATCTGAAATAACTCCATCAACTAATGGTCGAGAAGCAACGATATAACCAGGTGTTTTTCCAACCATCTTCTGAGCTTCAGCACCAATCGCCAAAACTTGTTTGGTTTTGTTATTGATTGCTACAACTGAAGGCTCGTTGATTACAATACCTTTGGTCGCAACATAAACCAAAGTATTGGCGGTCCCCAAATCAATTCCAATATCACAAGAAAAGTATCGAGATATTTTTTCGAACATATATGTAACTTATCAGAAATTCCGAGAACTTCAATAGAGTTATCCTTACAAAACGGCTCGTTCTAATTTGGTGACCCGTTTGTCTAAATTAATTACATCGCTTCCAATCGCTTGAATATCTTCACTCTCCATAATTCTAGTGTGTTTAATTTCACTCATAACCTCACTGTGGTTTTGGTCGATTTTTTGATTTTGGTAAGTTAATTGATCTTCAATTTTTCCAAAACGTTTATCATGTTCTTTCAACTTATCATGAACTTCATCAAAACCTTTTGCGACAATAATTGCAAAATTATCAATTTCTGTGGAAACAGTTTCTTTAACGATTCCTTTGATGTCTTTTAAATCTTGTTTAGTTAAGCTCATATTATAACTTTAACACACTATTTACAAAAACCGGAATGGCGTAAATTAAGAGTGAAAGAATTATACCGGTGATAGAATAAATTAAACTTTTTTTAGCTTTTTCTAAACGAGCTTCGTCTCCACCAGCGCTCATATAAAGGTAACCGCTGAAAACAATCGAACCAACAGCAATAAAAATCACAAAACCAAGAGCGATAGAAATGTATTCTTTTAATATAGCGTCTGGTTCAGTTGGAGTTTTGCTATATGAACTTAAATCTTTCAACCCTTCTACTAACTTGTCCCAACCTAATGATTTGTTAATATCAGTTGGAGCTACGGTTGCAGCGCTCGAAATATTGTTATAAATTACATAGCCAAAAATAGCGCTGATAATAGCAAAACCAATTCCAAAAACCATTAAATTAAACCACTCCCTTTTCATACTTTTATCATACCATTTTATTACTAACTTTTTAATTTGAAATTTATTTGAACTTTGTCCCGACGATTTACTAATGTCGGGATCCCGATTGAAACATCGGGAAATTTTGGATTTTGAACTTTATTGTATGTATTTTTGTTTGTTTTGATTATGTTCGGTGATATTTTTAGCAAAATGGGCTTTGCCTTCTGAATCGTGGATGAAATAGAAATAATCGTTTTTTTCATAATTAATAACGGCTAAAATGCTTTTGATTGATGGATTGCAAATTGGAGCTGGTGGTAAACCTTTTACTTTGTAAGTATTAAATGGAGAATTAATTGTAATATCCCCAATTGCAAGTTCTTGCCAATATTCAAAATCTTTTTTTTGATTATTTTCTTGAGCATATTGAACAGTTGGATCGGCTTCAAGCGCCATGCCAATCTTGAGACGATTTTTGAACACTCCGGCAATTTTGGCTCGATCTTCGTCAAATTTTGCCTCTCTTTCAACGATTGAAGCCAAGATCAAATCTTCAGCGCTCGGATTAATTTTATTCTCAGCCATTTTCTGATCGTAATTAGCTAAAAGCTTATCAACAATTATTTGCGATGTTGTTTTGATCGCAATTTGATAAGTATCGGGGTAAAGTTTGCTTTCATGTTTTTGAGCTGTTTCAATAAAATTTTCAAAATCAATTATTCCTTCTTGATCCAAAAGTTGCGCATATTGTTCAACTCTCCACCCTTCTATAAAAGTAAATTTCTTTTCTGAAACTTCGCCTTTTGATATAGTTTGAAGATTATATTTTGGGGATTGGTTTGTATTGAGATAGTAAACTCCTGGTTGGATCGACAAACCAGTTATTTTAATATAAAAATAAGAAAAATATTTATTCCTAATTATCTTTTTCTTAACTAACCGATCTAAAATATCCAAACTTTTTTGACCTTTTTCAATCTTAAAATAGACTTGTGTTTCTTCTTTCGAAGCCGAATTTAAATTAACTATTTCAATTATTAAATAGATAATAATAACTAAAATAATTACCCCAAACAACAATTTCTTTGAGTTAAAATTATTTTTTTTAAATCTAAATAGTAGATTTTTGAGAAACATTTTTAAGATATTGTTCAAGTAAAATTCTGGCTACTTCGCTGTGTTCTTTAATTTTCATTTCCTTTGGAGATAAACCCAAAACTCGTAAATTATTCTGTGCTTCGATTGAACTTAAGTATTCATTTTCTAAAATAATTTCAAATTCTCCCAAAGCATCAATTTTTTCTGCCCAACTTCTGACTTTTTGACATTGTATATTTTCACTTCCGTCGTCATTGACTGGCAATCCAATAATAATTTTCTGAAGATTGTTTTGTGACGCATAATTTTGAATAAATTCCAAAATTTTTTCAGTTTTAACACTTTCGAGGCTGGTAGCCAAAATATTGTTTAAAATCGCTACCCCAGTCTGTTTGTCTCCAATGTCGAGAGCTAAAATTTTATTATTCATACTCAATCTGTACTTTAATACGACTTGAAATAATTGGCAACCTTTTGATTGGGTTGTAAACGGGCTTAAGATCGATAATCACTTCTTCGATTTGATCAGTTTTAATCATATCTTGAGCTATAGAAATTGGTTTAAATATTATCTCTTTTTTGATTTTTTCTAAATCAAGTTTAGGCGAAAGCTGGGTTGAAATGTTTGAAATTGTGCTCATTTTTTTATTTGCATAATCTTGAGTTTCTATTTTGGTTTCGATAACATCATTTTCTCTCAGATTAAGCGATTTGTCTTCAGGAACTTGCTTTTTAATTAATTCAACAAATTTATTTTTATATTCATTGGCGTCAACGCCCATAACGGTCGCTTTGACTTTAACAAGTAGATTGAATTTATCCGCTTCACTACCAACATTTTTACTGCTCTTTTTATCAACTGTTTCAGTACTGATGGCATCTACAAATATTTGTAAACTCTTATTCTCTTCTACTAATTTCGTTTTTGCCTCTTCTTTCGCCAAATTTTCAAGTTTTTCAACTGCTAAATTGTAATCTTCTTGGGATATTATTTTTATTTCTTGAGTCGAACCACCAGTTACACCTTTATCAGTTTCACCATAAATTTTTTCTCTTTTCTCGCTTGAAATACTTTCAATTGTAAATCTACCACTACTGACATTATAATTATCCCCAGCTTCTTTAGCTTCAATTATTGCGGATGTTTTCCCAGCCACAGTTGATATTTTTCCCTCAGTTAGTGATAGGGTTGCGCCGGGAACGGATATGTCACTTAGTAAAATAAATTCTAAATCGTTTTTTGTGAAAACACTGCCTTTGGCTACCGCTTGAACTTCGGTTGACCAACTATTATAGACAGTGATGATCGCTTTAGCTTTTTCACCAACATTTTTTTTGCCAGTAGTTTGAAAATCCTCTTGAGCTTTTGCTTCGTAGGTTAAAATTTTTCCTAAAACCTGATTTTCAGTTAGATTATCTTTATTTTCTGCCTCAATAATTTCGATTTTTTCAGTTTGCTTAAACGGCTCTCCAATCACAGAAACACTCACTGTTGCACTCGGTCCAAAAATAATTATTACGAATAAAATTAAGATCAGTAAAATTATTAATGCTGATTTTTTAAAGTTTAAATTGAATTTTTTTCTTGGTGGTTTAATACTTTCAATTTTCTTTTGGCTAAATTCTTTATGCGGTAAAGTTTTTTCTTCAATTATTTCATCCTCTTCAACTTCATTATCAGCAGTTTCTTCGTCAGTTACTTCATCACTACTTCCTTGAAAATGATGGACAGGGACTAGCGGAGCCTCCTCTTCAATCCCAAATTCTTCATGATTTTCAGATGATCTATCCTTTATTATGCCAACGCTATTATCAATTTGATAGCCAGATTTAATTAATAAATTTTTTCCGACTTGATCTTGAGTTACGAACGAAATTTTTTTCTTTTCCTGATCTGCATTTTTTTTAACCAACTTAAGATTAATTAAACTTTGTAAAATTAGAGCTCCTTTTGGCACAACTAAAACTATTTGAGTTTGAGTTGAATTTTTTATCTTTTCAACAACTGATGGCAACTCCTCATCAACGTCTAGATAGATAGTATTTTTTTCTTCTTTTTCGCTCATAGTCATCTTCTTAATGAACCTTTAATTTTTGATTTTACACTTTCGATTATAGTATCTGAGCCGATCAAATCGATAGCCACATTAACCAAAGCTAATGGGGTTACGTCTTGTGGGTTTTCCAATAACTTTTTTTCATCATTAATTTTAGCAATATTGTTCGGATGAAGAAACGATACCTTGGGTTTTTTGGCAAAGGGGATATTGTGCCATTTTTCAATTTCTAATATCTCCTTAATTTCGGGTAAAAGCGAACCACCGCCACAGAGCAGGATTTTTGACGGAAAAAGATCAAGATTGGTAAAATCTTCCAACATCAATTTTACTCCCATCATCCAAACATCAATATTGTCCTTAATCGCATCTTTAATCTGTGATTTTTTTTCACCTTCTTCTAGTTGATGATTGGAATAATCGATTTTAAGCTGTTCAGCTTGAGAAAAAGGAATATTTAATTTATCGGCAATACTTTTCGTAAACGATCTCCCGCCCATTCCAAACATTTTTGTTCCTTCGACTCCACCATTTGAAACAATCGCAATGTCAGAAGTTCCTCCACCTATATCTAAGATAATAGCTGAAAAATCGACTGCCTCTTCTTCAGCGACAGCACGAGCAACTGCATACGGTTCAGCCGCTACTGATAATAAATCAAATTCAAGTTGTTCGGCAATTGTTTGCAAAGCGGATAGATGAATGTTAGGTGCAAAAGCGTTGTAAACACCAATTTCAATAGTTTTACCTTGAAAACCAACCGGATTTGTCACCTTATAATCATCAATCCTAACATCAACAATGGCAGTATTAACTAATTTAATATCCATTTCCTGATGACCAGTCTCAGCCACTAAAGCTGTTTTTGCCTGACTAAACGATTTATCTTGAATTTTATTAACAATCTCTTTAAGCTCTTCAATTGTTATATTTATTTTTGGATTCTCTCTTTGATATTTAACCGTTGTGGTTGTACCTTTGACTAATTCGCCAGCAATCCCCATTACAATTTGATATGGTAACACCCCGGCATCTTTAGCAGCCATTTCTAAAGCTGACTCGCTATTCTCCACCACTCCGGCAATATCGGTTACAACACCTCCATGCATATCGGAAAGCCGTTGCCTTTGGAATCCAAAACCTTTGATGTTAGCAACTCCATTTTTCACCTCAAATACTACCGCTTTGACAAAAGCAGTTCCAATATCTAGTGCAATTCCCCAGTTTTGATATTTTTTTGGATTTAGAAGATGAAACAAATACCCTCCCTTTTTATCAACAAATTAACTCACAACTGCTTTAATTCTTTTGATCCCTTTCGCAATCGATTCAACTTTAATTATTTTAAAACTTCCCAATTCGTTGGTATTTTTGACATGTGGTCCGCCACAAATTTCTCTTGATATTACCATCTTACCATTTTTTATCGTATAAACCGAGACCTCGTTTTGATAACGGTCGGCAAATTGTCCTTCGGCATTAATTGATTTAGCTTTATCGAGAGTCATTTTTTCAGATACAACTACTAGACTTTTCTTAATCCAATTGTTAACGCAATTTTCAATCTTACCAACTTCATCCTCAGTTAAATTTTTATCGTAATTATAATCAAATCTTAAACGTTGATCGGTAATATTTGATCCCTTTTGAACTATATCAGTCGAGATTATTTCTTTTAACGCTGAGAGCAAGAGATGAGTAGCCGTGTGTAATTTAATTGTTGACTGATTATTATTTTCTAATCCACCTAAAAATTTAGTTTTTAAACTTGAACGAGAAATATTTTGATGTCGGGTGAATAATTTCTGAAATTCACTAATAACATTTTTTTCAAGTTTAATATTTTCATCCTTAATTAAGCTTTGGGATATTTCTAACGGTAAACCCGACGACTGAAATAAATCAAAAAGATCTTGTGCTGAAATACTTTTTTTATTTTGATATATTTTAAGCAAATTTTTTCTTCCGTTAATAATCACTTTTTTAAAATTTTTCTCTTCAGTCGCTAAAGTAGCATCACTAATTAATTGAGTTATGGAAAGTTTTTTTTGATCGAGAATTAAAATCGCTCGACGTATCAATCTCCTCAAAACATAACCTTGATCTTTGTTTGACGGAAGTAAATTTTCAGCTAACAAATATCTAATTGTGCGGAAGTGGTCAAGCAAAATATTTAATTCTTTTTGATCAAAATTACATTTTGAAAGCTTATCTTTATCTTTTAAATAATAATCAGTTTGAAAAACATTTTCATAATGATTTAAAACCATTTCTAATCGTTCAACCCCCATACCGGTATCAATTCCAAGTGTGGTTAATTTTATAAATTGATTATTAGTAAATTTATATTGATTAAAGACTAAATTCCAAATTTCAACTCCATCAATATAGAATTCAACGGTTGGTCCAGCGGGACTATTGTCACCACCTAAAGACCAAAAATTTTCCTGATAATTTTGAGCTGAAATATCCTTCAAACCTAATTTTTTTAATTTTTCAAGAATATTTTTCGATTCTTGATCGGCGTCAAGTTGTTTTGACTTATCACCAATAAAATAGGTTGCTGAAATTCTTTTTTTATCTACAGCTAGATACTGGGATGATGTCAAAAAATTCCAAGCCAAATAAATAGCTTTTTCTTTATCATATCCGCCAAAAGAGAAATTTCCTAACATTACGAAACTGCTTAAATGAGTTATGTCCCCAACTTCTTCAATATCACTCGTTCTTAAGCAAGGCTGGATCGTTATAATATTCTTTTCCTTAGCTAGTTCGGGCTGAGTAAAATATTCCTTAAACTGTTGCATACCAGCCGTTGTAAAAAGCACTGAACTGTCATTTTCAGACAATAAGTTTGAGGAAGGGTAGAGGATATGCCCATTTTTCTCAAAATAATCGGTAAATTTTTTAATGATAATTTGACTTGTATAGTTCATTATTTGAACACGAAATTAAAAAGATTTTTAATATTTAGCGAATCGACAAAATTATTTTCCTTGATAGCAAATGACCCGTCTCCACCTTCCCAGTTTTTTCCGTATATATTATCATAAGTTTGCCAAATATTTTTTACTTTGCTAACAAATCCATTTGTTTCTCTATTTAAAGAATTCTGACCGAGAGATAACAAAATTCCAGCCGCTCCCGGACCTCCATTATAATGGGCTAAAATCGCATCATAATTTCCATTATATTTATCAAATTGCTGTTTCAAATAAGCAGAACCTAAGCGAATATTGACTGCTGGTTCATTTAATCTTGAATCTGAAAAATCGGTCATATTTAAACTGTTAGCAACGCCACGAGCGGTGGCTGGCATAAGTTGCATTAAACCCCGGGCGCCAACTCGAGAAACAGCATCTTTATTAAATCGTGACTCGGTAAAAATAACTGCAGCTATAAAATTTCTTTCTAAACCAAATTCATTTGAGGATGCCAATATTTCGTCCTTATACTCAAGTGGATAAACGGCTTCCCCCCAGATTTGCGGAAAATATTTAACAAAAATACCAGCACCGATCAAAAGCAATAAAACGATTATTCCAACTTGTACTAATCTTCTTTTCATAACTTAATCACTTAGTTTTTACCAAACACACTGAACGCATTGAAGTGGTTTACCGAGAGCAAGCGAAGCGAGTCGAATGGTGCCGAGAGCGAGAGTTGAACTCGCACAGGATTGCTCCCACAGCCACCTCAAGGCTGCGTGTCTACCATTCCACCACCTCGGCACACACTGTTCCAATCTTAACCGAAAAATTGATAAAAATAAAGCTTTTTTGTGATAAAATGGTTTTGTATGAGTAATAATAACTTTCGATTATCTAGTTTGTTTGTTTCTGTAATTACAATTACGCTAATACTAATTTTAGCAATAATCTATCTTAACCAAATAAAAGCTCGCAAACGAGATGATGCAAGAATTGCCAATATTCATCTGATTGAATCAACCCTGAAGCTTTACGACGATAAAAAAGGTTACTTTCCTGACACAGGCGATGATGATTGTTTTGGTTTTGATCTTGGTTTGTCAAACTTTGATCCAGGGGAAGAGAAATCATTTTTGAAAAATTTAGGTATGGAAAATTTAATATCCAAAATTCCTGTTGACCCTTACCCTAAATTACAAGATATCGGAAAATGTAATAATTTCAATCAAAATAAAAACTATTATAGTTTTGCATATCAGAAATTCGAACCGGGAAAATATGGTTGTGATAAAGACAAAGGCGCATTTTATATTCTGGGAATAACCAATTTTGAAACTTATGACGAAAGCCCAGAAAAAAGTCCAGGTTTTTCTTGCCCAGAACTTGATTTCTCAAAAGAGTTTTCTTGGGTAACCGGAAAATTTGAGAAATAGTAATTAATAAAATTGCAATACTATTTAACCAACCCCAAATGCTTTTCCACTCTAAACAATCTTTTATTTAATAATCTAAATTCTTCTTTGCTGGGTGTATTTTCTAGCAATACACGAATTTCTTTGACCTCATTATGTAAGCTTCTCAAACTTGACAAATCTGTTTCGATCAAATCTAATCGAGCATTAATACTTCGGTGAGCGGAATCATTTTGGTCGAAACGCTCATCTATTTTTTCGAATCGTTTATCGTGCTCTCTCAACTTACTGTGAACTTCATCAAAACCTTTTGCTACCACAATTGCAAAACTATCAATTTCTGTGGAAACAGTTTCTTTAACGATTCCTTTGATGTCTTTTAAATCTTGTTTAGTTAAGCTCATATAATGATTATCAAACTAATTTTGGGGTTTGTCAAATCCCAAAAGTTGGGGTTCTATTTCTAGGTTGATATTATATTTACTTTTGGTAATCTTGACTGTATATTCAATTAAATCTACTATATCCTGAGCTTTTGCATCACCAAGGTTGACAATATAATTGGGATGTTTTTCACTGATTTGTGCCCCGCCAATCTGATGACCTTTTAATCCCATTCTGTCAATGACAGCTGCGGTTGGAATCACCGGAAATGGATCATTTTTAATTACATTCTTAAACCTTTCTACCACCCCGGGTGTGGTAGCAGCGGTTGGGAGGTTTTTGAAGATGCTACCGGCGCAGGGATAATTAATGGGATGTTTTTCTTTTCGATAATTTCGAGTAAATTTTGATTTTTCTTTCAATAATTTTGGATCGCCTTTTTGCAATTGTAATGTTACTTCCAAAATAATTTCGTGGTTGTACTTGAATATACTCTCCCGATAACCGAATTGACAATCAATATTGTTCAAAGTTCTTAGTTCATAGTTTTTAACTTTTAGCTTTAAGCTTTTAGCTTGTAATACGCAGTCCTTAATTTCTCCCCCAAACGCTCCAGCATTACCTCTTACTGCTCCGCCCACCGTTCCCGGCAATCCACCTGCCCATTCCAAACCTTTTAATCCTTTGTCGTTAGTAATATCAACTAATTTGTCAATTTCGAAACTTACTCCCACAGTTATAATATTATCTTTGATCAAAATACTTTGCAGATCGGGTTTTATTACCAACCCATCATAACCTTTATCGCTGACAATAATATTGCTTCCACCAGCTAAAATAAAATATTCGATCTTTTTTTCTTGGGCAAAACCCAATGCTTTTTTAAGCTCATCAACATTTTGTACTTTGCAAAAATATTTGGCTGGTCCCCCGACATTAAAGGTTGTGTACGGTTTGAGTGAAATGTTTTTTTGAATATCCATAGATATAGTTTATATAATATTTACTATTTTACGCATTATCCTAAATTGTAATGTTACTTTTGAACTTTTCAAAAGTTTTGTCGCCGATGCCTTTGACATTTTTTATATCCTCAATTGATTTAAATCCTCCGTTGGCAAAGCGGTAATCGATTATTCTTTGGGCATAAATCGGACCAATTCCGGAAAGTGAATCGAGTTGACTTAAACTGGCGCTATTAATGTTAATCAAACCCGTTGAGGCTGCTGAGTTATTTTGAGCACTTTTTGAGCTAGTACTAGCCCCTTTGACTGTCCCTGAAGTATCGTTGGTGCTAGTTTTATTTTGATTTAATGAATCGATGATCTGATTAATTTTATTGTTGATATTTATTTGTTCCTGTTCTAAATTAGCCACTTTTTGCGCCAGTTCATTACTGTTGTCATTGTTCTTTTCGGATTGAAAATTTAAAACTAACATTATAGCACTTGCAACTAATATACTAACCATCAGCAAAGTACCAATTAAAGTTTGATATTTTTCCAGATTATTAATGATATTTTTAAAACTATTCTTGTTCATTATTCTAAATGCAAATGATAAAAATATTGAGCCAATTTTTTATCAATAATTTTTTTATCAAATAATTTATTGGTTATCATTTCTTTCGCAATTTCTTTAGCGGTTTTAATCAATATTTTATCAGATAAACGGGCTATCTTCAATTTCATCATTCCAGATTGCCTCAGACCACCCAGATCGCCATACCCCCTGATTTGTAAATCTTTTTCAGCCAGTTTAAACCCGTCGTTATATTGACTAAAAATATTTAATCGTTCGATCGAGACCAGGTTCTTGCTTTGTGCTATAGCGTAGCAATACGATTGCAAATCACTTCTGCCTACTCTACCTCTAAATTGATGAAGTTGTGCTAAACCAAAATTTTCCGCTCCTTCAATAACAATCACGGTCGCTTTTTTTACATCGACACCAACCTCAACTACACTGGTTGAGACTAAAATCTCTATTTTTCCGGCATTGAAATCGTCCATTATTTTAGATTTTTCTGCAGATTTAATTTTTCCGTATAATAGACCGACCTGATTGTTTGGATATTTTTTCTTAATAATTTCGTACTCTTCTTTGGCAGCCTTTTTACTATCTAGATCAAAAAGTTTTTCGTCATCTTCATTAATTTTTTTCTCAACAAGCGGAGTTATAATATATATTTGATTGTTGTTGTCTAATTCGGTTTTAATTTTTTCATAGACAATTTCCCGCTCTTCGTCTCTGATTATTTTAGTAATAATTGGTAATCTATTTTTTGGCAGTTCGTTGATTTGAGAAACATCCAAATCACCAAAAATTGTCAAGGCAAGACTCCTTGGTATTGGAGTGGCTGTCATTGATAAAAAGTGGGGAATAATAGCCTGATTTTGAGAAATATTTTTTAATTTATATCTCTGTTTAACTCCAAAACGGTGCTGTTCGTCAACAATCACCAACCCTAATTTTTTAATTTCAATATTATCCTGCAATAAAGCGTGTGTGCCAACAGCAATATCTAGATAACCTTTTTTAAGCCAATCAAGAAAGGACGATTTTTTTACTTTACTTTCGATTAAACATTCTTTTGAAGTTAAAAGCCCAATATTAATATTTTCATCTGAAAAAATTGATTTAAGTTTTAGATAATGTTGTCGAGCTAAAATTTCAGTTGGCGCTAACCAGACTGATTTAATTCCTGATTTAAAGCACTGATAAATCACACTTGCTCCAACTACGGTTTTTCCACTTCCAACATCCCCTTGTAGTAACCGGTTCATCGGTTGATTTTTTGAAACATCATCAAGTATTTCGCTGATCACTTTGTCTTGACTGGCAGTTAGTTTAAAATCAAGTTTTTTTTCAAAATCTCTTTGATAACTTTGCTTAATTATAACTAGATAGGCTTTTTGTTTTTTAATTTTTTCTCTTATTTTTAAAGAATTTAGCATAATATAGCTAACTTCTTCTAAAGCTAAGCGCCGATAGGCTGTATAGATATCCTGATTATTTCGAGGCAAATGAATTTTATAAATAGCATCTTTTATAGAAATCAGTTGATATTTTTCTAAAATTTGATTTGGCAAATCTTCTTCTATATCACGATTCAGATTAATAATTGATCGCACAAAATAGGCAATTCGTTTTGAAGTTAAACTTTGGATAGTATGATAAATAGGTTGAATCTGTGGATAAAAACTATATTTTGGATTTTTTAAAGTTAAAACTTTTTTGACTTCAACCACTTCTCCATAGAAAAAGATTTCTTTACCGACCGAAAAAACATTTTTCAAATAAGGTTGATTAAAAAATGTAAATTTAATCATCCCCGTTGAATCGTTGGCGACAATTTCTAAAAGATAAATTCGGCGACGATAACTAATTTTTTCTTTTATATCAGTAATAGTAACTTTGATAGCTGAATAGTTTCCAAGTTCGAGGTCGCAAATTTTCGTCGTTCGATTAAAATTAATATATTTGTAGGGAAAGTTACGAAGTAGATCTTCGATAATTAGAATATTATTTTTAGCAAAAAGTTTTTTGTAGTTTTCTCCCAGTCCTGAGATTTCGCTCAATTGACTATTAAGTTTTAGCATAAGAACACTAGTACTATTGATTATCTTCGACTGTTTCACTATAAATTGATTGAAGATCGGGGCTGGTAGTCGTTATTGAAAATTCATCCGCTTTAGAAGTCTGACTTTGGCGAGACGCAAAAACCGTTAAGCCTACTACGGCAATAATTAAAACCGAGATTGATGAATAATACGTATAACGAAATTTATTCATTGTTTTATTCTATTGAAGTTGTGGTTGTCGTTGTTGATGCTGAGCTAGTCGAAGTAGTGGCTGATGTTGCCACCGCAGAAGTTGCAGAAGTTTCTCCAGCTGGGGGTGAAAATACTAAACTCAAATTTTCGCCACCTGAATTGATAACAAAACCCTGAAATTGTTTCAGTAATTCTCCAGATTTTATCTCAACATATTTACTGTCTGACGGGGAAGCGACATAGGAACTACTAATAATTTTTGTCTTAATTGCATTTTCTAAAGTCATTATTCCTTTTTCAGAGACCTCGATCGATGGTGAAAATTTAATATCTTGAGGAAAAGGATTGGCTAAAGCATTCCAACCTTTTTTCAGTTTAATGGTAAAAGGTTTGTCTGTTTGAACCGGATTGGCAATTACCGGGATATCGCTTGATTTAATTACTTCTCCAGCAGTTTCCTTAACCCATAAAGCTTGTCCCGGAGTAATTGTAGCGCTACTTTCAAAAATAGAAGCCCAACTGTTATCAACTAACGCATAGATATCCTTACTGACTGAGTTTTGGAAAACTGATTTAGCATCATTGGGAGAATAATAGTAAGGAAGACCAATTAGATTGTAACCAGCTTCAAAAACTAATTGATAAGTTCCCGTCGCTGTTGTAGTAGTGGTGATACCAACAGCGGTTGTGGTGAGCGCAGATTGATTTTGATTTGATAGGGTTGAAATATCGGCTGATGATTTGTTGGTTGACAGATACCAAGTAATATAAACTGATAAAATAATCGCAATTGGCACTAAAATCATTAACCAAATTTTTGCTTTTGTTGTCATAATTATCTCAAAATATAAGACTTAATTACTAAATCAAAAAATATTAAACCCATAAAGACCGAACCGATCAGGATTACAATCATCCAGTCGGTAAATGGTCCAGTTTCAACATCAACTATGACAGCTGTCGTAGTTGATATCACTTCTGAAGTTGTGGTCGGAGTAGTTTCTTCAGTGTCTAGCACAACTTCTGTCGTCGTGGTGGTTATGTCAGTTTCCTCAGTTGTTAATTCGTTGCTATCGACATCGTTACTAAAACTATCAAAGAAAATATCGTCCGAAAAATCAATGCTGTTGGGATCAGCTAAACTATCTCCCGTATCCGGAAAATCCGGTACTTCTGTTTGCGCTAAAACACCACCACCACAAACCAATATGGATAATAAGAAAAAACTAAGGAAGAATTGGGTTATTTTTCTTTTCACTCCCCTCCGATTAACTATTTTAATCCTATATTCTTAGTATAATTATTTTATTCGCCGGTGTCAAATGTTTGCACCTAACGCTTTAATCGCCCACATTATTTTTTCCTCAACTTTTGTTAAATTTTTAGGAATTTTTGAGATTTGGTTTGATATTTGACTCGCTGAATATCCCATTGATTTTAGTGTATCAAATAATTCCTGATTTGAGGAAGTCGCTTCAAAAGAAAAATTTTCTAATTTATCTAATTTTGATTTTAGTTCAAGAATTATTTTAAGTCCAACTTTTTTACCTACACCTGAAACAGAAGTCAATAACGATGAATCGTTGTTGGTGATTGCTTCCTTTATTTGATCGGGAGAAATTTGTGTCATAATCGCCAACGCCATTTTGGGACCAACTCCGTTGACTGAAAGTAATAACTCAAAAAAGCGAAGTTTATTTTTATCCGAAAATCCATAAAGTTCTTGTCGATTTTCAGTAATGTGGTGATAAGTAAATAGTTCTAATTTTTCTTCAATTTTTATTGATTTTGAGTCAGAAAATACTTTATACCCAACCCCATTGGTTTCAACCACCAAATAATTCAATCCAACATCAATAATTTTTCCTGAAATATACGCAATCATTTAATTTATATCTTTTCACTAATTATATTAACTAAAAACCCACTTAAGTCTTTTCTACCAATAATAACTGGATATTTCAAATGAGAACGATCGATGATTGTAGCTTCTGATTCAATATCCATATTATTAATATTTAAAGAAATATTAACTATCGGTCGAAAACTGAAACCATGGGCAGAGTTAATTTTGATATATTTTTTCAAACCAGGTGTATTGCTAAAGCAATTCTCCCTTTCAGCACGATTCATTTTTAATATTTTTTTTTCACAAATGGATAATCTTTTTTCAAATTCTTTTATAGTTTCCAAGTACCCTATTTTTCTTGCAATTGTTTCATCTATGGATGTTAAAGCTGCACCAGTGTCAATTCGTGCAAGTACTTTTTTCTTTTTGCCATTGCAACCCGCAATAACTATTTTTTCTATCACACCAATAATCTTTTTTTTCTTTTTCATTTTACTTATGATGTGCTAAATATACTTCCCCTTGTTTTTTTGCGTATTTAATTATTTGTTTAGCAATATTAATTTTAGTTACTTTTTCAATTCTTTTTAGACTAGCGTTAACATTAATTTCAATCGGCACAAAGCCTTTTTCAGTTTTTATCATATCGACACCACATACTTCTAGTCCAACTGCTTTGGCAACCGAAACTGCTAATTTAGCAATCTTTTCATTTGGTTTATAAGCAACCCCAAGTCCACCACGGGCAATATTAGCTCTAAATTCGCCTTTTACTTTTGAAATTCTTTTCATCGCCGCCACAACCTTATCTCCTACAATATAGAATCGATAATCAACACCCGGCTCAACAGCAATATTTTCTTGTACAATTATCATATTGTCTCTTGCAACCAGATCATGGACAGAACGAGCCGTGCTTAAACTATTGATCATTACTACTCCAATTCCTTTAAGTCCTCTGGAAAGTTTTAAAATAACTGGTAAACCGCCAACCGCTTCAATTGCCCATTCAATTTTTTTACTTGAACCAACTAAAACTGTTTTGGGAATTTTAAAACCCTTGGTGGCTAAAATCTGCATAGTTTTAAACTTATCTCGAGCCATTGAAATAGCGCTTGACCGATTAATAATTCGGCTTGATTTCGTTCTTTGAATATGGGTCTGGATTAAGAGATTTGTTTCAGATGAAGTAGCATGGAGTCGAGAAATAATTACCGGTGGCAATTCGTATCTTTCGTTCTGAACATAAACTCTAAACCTTCTGGGAGATGCTACAAGAACATTTACCTTTCCACCTTCAATTACTTCTGGCTTAAGTCCCATTAACACAGCTTCTTTTTTTAATCTTTTCAAACTAAAAGATCCACTATGTTGTCTTGAATAAAATATTCCGATTCGCATTTTTTTCATAACTAACCTCACTTCTTTAATAACCCATTATATTATACCAACTTTAACCTTTTAATTCTAACTTTATAATCACATTTTGTCAACCCAAAATCCCCTAAGCCAAGCTCCGCAACCTTCAAGGTTGCGGAGCGGTCAGGTTTAGTTTAGAACTTTTCGGAATGAGCGAGACAGATGGCGGTTGCAAGACCATCAGCGGCATCGTCTGGTTTTGGGATCTTCTTGAGCTTCAAAATTAATTTAACCATTTGCTGAATTTGATTTTTATCAGCGTGACCATAGCCGGTCAAAGCCAGTTTGATTTGATTTGGTTTATATTCATAAACTTTCAATTTGTTAATACGACAAATCGAGATTACTACTCCTCTTGCTTGAGCAACGGAAATTGCGGTTTTAATATTTTTCATAAAAAATATTTCTTCAATCGCAACAATATTCGGATGTTTTTTTTGAATTACTTTTTCAAGTTCGGTTGATAAAACCGCTAATCGATCGCCAATATTTATTTCTTTACCAGTTTCAAAAATTCCCCAATCAATTTGAGAATAATTTTTGCCATCATATTCAAAAAATCCCCATCCGCATTTTGTCGTTCCGGGATCAATGCCGAGTATTTTCATATAATATAATTAATAATTAAAAGTTAATAGTTAATAACCACAATTTAAAATTCAAAATTATAATAGATATTACTAATATCGTCAATATTTTCTAGATCGTCAATTAGTTTTTTTAATTTTTCGAGTTTATTTTCGTCAATTTTGATACTATTTTTTGGTTTATAAATTATAGCAGAATCAATGATTTCTATATTCTCTTCTTCTATTAATTTAATAATTTTATTAAAATCCTCAACTTTAGAATTGATTATAATTTCATTATTTTTTTCAAGAATATCTTCCGCTCCATAATCTATTATTTTTAATTCAATATCATCACTAAAATCGTTTTTCCCAATAATTATTTGCCCAACTCGTTCGAATTGAAAAGAAACTGCTCCATTTTCAGCTAATTTTGAATTGTTGCGATTTAACACCGCTCTAATTTCTGCAATAGTTCTAACTGGATTATCAGAGATAATTTCAATTATTAATCCAACTCCTCCTGGACCATAAGCTTCGTAAGTCTCTTCTTGTATATCAATCACTCCATTTTTTCCACTCCCTCGATCAATGGCTCTTTGAATATTTATTGCCGGCATTTCAGCTTTTTTAGCTTTTTCAATCGCCAATCTCAAATTGGGATTCATAGTCGAGTCTGCTCCATTTCTTGACGCAACTGAAATAACATTGGCTAATTTGGAAAATATTTTTCCTTTTTTAGCATCAGTTAACGCTTTCTTGTGCTTGATTGTTGACCACTTGCTATGACCGCTCATAAACCTCCCAACTTAATGGCGCTTGAACTAATAAAATTGTATTAAATAAACGCTGGTAAACCCCGTAAATTACGCTTATACAATAACAGAATGTAATTCGTTTTGTAGAAAGTAATTTTATTGGGGTTGACCATTTAGAATGACCTGACATATAAATCAAATTAAGAATTAAGATCTCAGAATTAATAATCTAATTAATAATTAAAAATTGATTTTTAATTTTGGAATAGATTTTGGATTTTGAGATTTGCATTTTGAATTATCTACATAATAATATTATCTAACAAAACATAATAAATAAAGATAATCAAATAATATTACATGTAAATTGTTATTATTTGTTGAGTGCAATTTTAATCGATATTTTCTTTTCTTTTTTAACCGATATAATATCCGAAATAAATTGTTTATAGCCAAAACCAACTGCAGTAATACGGTAATCGCCAGCCGATACAATAAAACTATATTCGCCCTTTTTGTCAGTAACTGTCGTTGAAATCAATTTTTCACTCTCAGCATTTTCCTTAAGCAATCTAACTATCACCCTTTCTAACGGCAAATTGGTCGATTTATCAATTATTACACCTTTAGTATTGGTCTGCTTTTTTGAAATAAATTCTACCACCCAGACTAAAATATATAAAATTATGACTGTCGATGACCAAAGATCATGATATTTTACCTCGTTATAAATGGCTACAATCGACCCAATTAGCATAATTGGCAAGCGTAATTTGTAAACAAAATTAATTATTGATTGGATAATGATTACCCATACAAAAACTTGATGTTTTTTATCCAGTGCAATATCGGAATAATCCAAAGTAATATCTTCAAGCGTAACAGAAATATTATTTTCTAGAATAGTTTTTTCTTGACTTGTATAATTTTCAAAACCACCAGCGCTGATAATTATCTGGTATTTACCTGATTTCTTGATCAAAAAATCAAAACTGCCATTTTTGTCGGTCATAGTCTGGGCAATGACCCGTTCAAGATCAACTGAGAATAATTTTACGATGGCTCCCGAAATTGCTTTTCCATCTTTATTTTTTACTCTTGCCCAACCTTTTCTTTTTCTTTTTGGCAACCAACCAAAGAAGAATATTCTTAATGAATTTGATGTTGCCATAGCTACATTGGATAAAGCACCTACTGCTGCGTTACTTGTGCCAACTACTCCGACTAATCCAGTTGTCATTGTCGAAGCAGCTGTGCCAATTGCGCCATTTATCAAACCATTAGTTAATCCTGGTCCAACGGCACTCGCTATTAAGGCTAAGGATGACAAAACAATCGAAGCTAAAGCGACACTTTCACTGTTAGCTCTTTGACTATTTTGTAATCTAATTTCATCTTGTTCCCCAGACTTAATGATGTCAAGAGTTGGTTGATTTATATCAATCGTTGGTAAAGACACTTCATCAGTGGTTGCTTTTTTCTTATCGACTGAAACTTGCTTTGTCTCACTATCAATATAGCTTCCGTCACAATAATTAGTTCGGATAAATATTTGGTAAGTTTTGCCACTTTCAAGCCCATCGATATCATCAATTTCAGTAATCGTTTCACTCTCAAGATATTTTTCTCCATCTACCCAAATCTCATAGTTTTTGATTTCTTTCTCTTCTCCGCAAAGGGTCGGTGAAACTGTTTTAATAAGTTGATTATTGTCATATATAGCGACAGTTTCACCAGCCACAACCGCCAATGAATTAGTCGCAATTTTAGGAGCAATACCATTTGCGCCTGAGAAAACATCAATAATATTACTTAATGTTCCATCACTATATCTAGTTCGGTAATGCATTTTATCATCCCTCCCAACCCAAGAAATATGGACATTATCACTAGTATCGATTTTAACATCAATATTACTCCCTCCAATTAACGCTTTTGAATCCGAATTATTCACAATTATAGTTTTATCCGACCAAGAACTATAGTAACCTTCTTGGTAAAATATTCCACCAATATCCAGCGAATTATCCCAACCAACAATTACAAATTGATTAGTTGATTTTTCTAAAATTTTGGCTAGATCAGCTTTGCCAGTTTCAGTGATATTCTCTTTTTGAACTACTCCAGCTTGATCGACATTTTCAAAGACAATATTTTTTGGGCTGGCATGCGGATCGCCAGAGTTGTTTGAGACATAAACAGTTCCAGTCACGCTTCCGTTTAATCGATTGGTACTTTTATTATTGTGTGCATTTTCGCTTGGTCTAATTTCAGCTTTAGTTTCAACATTATTTCCAGAAATTCTTTTAACTTTTAGATTACTACTAGCATTTTTTGAACTGCGTGTCACTACTTCAACTTCTGATTTTGCTGGCAAGACCGTCATTTTCCAAACTTCTTCTGATGAAGTTGTGGCGCTATTTTCTGTATCGCTATTCTCGTCAATCAGTATTGGTATATTCCATTTTTCACCAGAAATATCTGATGATTTAACATAATATTTTTTATTTCCGTCGGCAAAAACAATATGCCAAAAACCATCTTCATCTTGACGGAGATTATCTCCATTCTCCCATGTATTAGTTGAGACTGTTAAAGGATACTTTAAATCTGCAATTTTTATCGGCTGACTGGCTACTCCAGCTTCAGAAATTTTAACAAAATTTAATTGGCTGGTAGCGGTTAAAACCGCAAAATATTTTGTCGGTAATTTTGCGCCGACAATTGAAATAATATTTGACAAAACTCTTTT
>Ga0076299_111_pt1 | contig 24510 bp, 20 predicted proteins | sample RifGroA2_FD_67793 | JGI IMG/M metagenome (GOLD analysis project Ga0076299, IMG submission 67793) | Berkelbacteria bacterium GW2011_GWA2_35_9 | reverse complement strand
GAAGAAGAAACTGATCTTCCTGCGAGTAGTCCAAATTATGAAGTTGAAAGAATGGATGAATCCGGATTATTTAACCCAACCACCTCAACAACTTTGCCTCCTACTGGTGATTACGACACAGAATATCGATATGGTGGCGTTGATTCAATCCCTTTTGAATAATAATATCTAAATACCATAATCCAAATTCTAGATTCTTCCCGATGCTTCGATCGGGATCCCGACATTAATAAATCGTCGGGAAAGTTTTAAATTATATTATAAAACCCCGCCGTGGCGGGGCTATTTTTTATTCATACGATCCTGATTTGCCGTCATCGGCAAGTTTCATCATCACTTTGAATTTAGTTTTGGGAAATTCTACACCGGTTTCGGTTTCAAACCGACAGTAATTTTCCTCGACTTCTTTTGGAATTAACCGGCAAAATTGTTTGCCGTCAATATAAGCAAAAAAATCGTATTTTTTAGAAAATATCAATTCATTGCTGAATTGATTATCAAATTTAACAATATCCCATTCCCCGCTTCCCAAAAATTGGGAGTGGAGTTTTTGGGCAAAGGGATATTTAATATTTTCAAGGTATTTGCTTTCCGGCTCAGACAACCGGGCATTTCTTTCTTCATTACCTTTTATGTTTTTACTATTCTCATCCTCAGTCAGTTGAGGCTGAGAATAATCTTTAGATGCGAATTTTTTAGTCGCATTAATTCTATCATTTGTATTCGGATGCGTTGACAAAAAGTCAGGCATCGAATACTTTTCTTGACTTTTTAGTCTTTCGAGTGCCATCGTCAAACCAAATGGCGAATAACTACTTTTTTTCAAATATTCAACCGCTAATTTGTCGGCTTCTCGTTCTTGATCCCGAGAAAATCCGGCAGAAATTAGATAACTAGCAAAACCTTTGGCGAGTTGTTCGTCGTCGCCATTGTCGCCAATTTTCGGTAAAATTACCAAGTTCAATTTTAAAAATCTCTTGAAAGACGAAACCGAATGCTTGCGCCGAGTATGGGCTAGCTCATGCGCCAACACTCCGGCAAGCATATCTTCGTCGCCACCCAAAAGATCAACTAAACCTTCTGAAATATAGATATTTCTGCCTAATGAATAGGCGTTAACTTTAGAAGTGTCTAATAGTTCAAAACTATAATTCTCTTTTTTCTTTTTGCTTGTGCTAGTAGAGTCGGTCAAACTTCGACCAATACCAGCAATTTTTGAATTATACTTGGCTCCGCCATTGTCGCCTTCCAGTGAGGCAGAAGCCGAGCTAATTATCTTTTCAATAAAAGAATCATTGATTCTATCAATCAAAATTATTCCAACTAACGATTCAATTATTTCTCTTTTAGTATCAGCATATGCAATATTAATTGAAAAAACCATTATCAAACTAACTACAATAATTGAACTTTGGATTTTGAGTTTTGAACTTTGCACTTTCCTCGCCTTCCTTTCAATGAACGAATTCAATAAAGCTTAGCAGTGATTTGACAAAATGTCAAGGCAAATGCTATGTTGGTCTGTTATGGAACATAACCCAAAAAGCCAAATTATTTCACTAATCAACGATTCAAAATCGATTTTATTAGTAACGCACAAGCAAATGGACGGAGATGCGATTGGTTCGATTTTAGCTCTCAAGGAAGTGCTTGAAAAAATAGATAAAAAAGTTGAAGCTTTAGTTGCTAATAGTTTACCCGCCAATTTAACTTATTTGAACGATTATACAACGCTAAAAAATCGGGTTGATATTCAAAAAGATTTTATTATTAATCTGGAAATTGGCGATCTAAAAATTGATAAACTCGGTTATAAAAAAAGCCCGGACGGTAAAAACTTGTCGATCGTTATCACACCAAATAGCGGCGAACTGAAAACATCTGATATTTCTTTCAGCGAAAGTGGTTCTAAGTACGATCTGGTTATTATCCTCGGCTCCCCCGATTTAGAAAGTTTGGGCAGTATTTACAATAACTACAGTCAACTATTTTTTGAAACACCAACTGCTCAAATTGATCATCATAGCTTTAACGAAAATTATGCCAAAATTAATTTCGTTGATATGACTGCTAGTTCAACTTGTGAAATGTTGGTTAGCTTGATTGAAGCGATTGAATCGAGCAATTCAACTAAAATTTTTTCTGAATCGATTGCTACCGCTCTTTTGACTGGTATAATTAATAAAACTAATTCTTTTCAAAATCTCTCAACTACACCAAAAAGTTTAACTGTCGCCGCTCAGTTAGTTGCGCTTGGAGCCGAAAAGGACAAAATTATTTTGAATTTGTTCAAAAGCAAACCGATTAGCACACTTAAATTATGGGGCAGAATATTAAACAATTTGGAAGAAGAAGATAATTTTGTCTGGGCAAAAGTCTCTCAAGTCGATTTGGAAGAAACCGGCTCCCATCCTAGCCAAATTAATTCCGTGATCGACAATTTACTCAAAACAGCCTCCGATTTTGATTTTGTGATTTTAATTTCAGAAACAACCGAACAAGATATGCAGATTGAAATTAGAAGTTTAACCCCTAATTTTGACTCCTTAGCCTTAGCCAGTCATTTTGGTGGCAACGGAAACAACCAAAGTTCTAGTTTTATCTACCCAATCCATTCTGACTTCAAAGAAGAAAGCCAACGAGTGATTGAGAAGATTAAGGATTTTATTAATCAAAAATAAAATCAAATCCTGTCATTCTCAAGTCGAAAACAAAGTGCTTCGACATTGGGAATCCAGAAATTCTTGAAAATATCTAGTCTGGATCCCCCCTGCCCGACAAAATATAAACATTAATAAATGTTCTCTATGGGTCGAAATTTTTAGAGTTTAATTTTTTAAAGAAAGGAGTTCTATTTTAATATGGACAAAATAAAAGCTTATCACGCTGCGCTACCTAAAAGTAATCCGGTCAGCGCATCGAATAATACACCAGTGTTGGCTGGCAAAACCAACTCTTACACAAGAAATAATAAATTTAGCAATCGTAGTTCTCGAGATCGTTCACGCATAAAAAACGATCCTTCTGGACCAATAATTTCATCTGGTCAAGAACAACGACCGGTTACTAATGTGCCAATGAGAAAATCAACTCTAAAGATTTTTGCTCTCGGCGGGCTTGGTGAATATGGTAAAAACGTTACTGTCTATGAACAAGATGGCGATATTTTAGTTATCGATCAAGGCTTGATGTTCCCCGACGAATCAATGTTGGGAATTGACTTTGTTATTCCCGACACACGTTATTTAGAGGAAAATAGAGAAAGAATTGTCGCAGTTCTGTTAACTCATGGTCACGAAGATCATATCGGCGCCATCCCTTATCTATACCCAAAACTTAATCGACCGATGTTTGGCAGTCAGCTAACTATCGGTATGGTTAAAATCAAATTGAAAGAAATCGGGATTGACAATCCTCAAGCCAGTGTCATTAAAGCGGGTGAAAAAATCAAATTGGGCTGTTTCGAGGTTGAGCCTATTCAAGTTGCTCACTCGATTCCCGATTCATTTTCATTTGCAATTAAATCTAGTGAAGGGGTTTTTATTCATACTGGCGACTGGAAAATTGATCATACCCCTATTTCAGGTCAGGTAACCAATATCCCTAGATTGGCTGAGCTCGGTATCGAAGGAGTAAAAATGTTAATCAGTGATTCGACTAACGCTCAAAGACCCGGTTACACCGATTCGGAAAACCTACTTTCAAAATCATTTGACGATATATTTTTTAACAGCAAAGGTCGGATTATTGTTACCTCTTTTGCATCTCTTATCAACCGAATCCAACAAGTTATCAACTCGGCAACCAAACATCATCGTAAAGTCGCAATTGCCGGTCGTTCAATGGTCAATAACATCACTATGGCAATGGAGCTCGGCTATTTGAAAGTACCTGATAATACGTTAATTGACATCCGTAATTTAAATCGCTACCGAGATGAAGAAGTGGTCGTGATGTGTACTGGTTCGCAAGGAGAAGAATATTCGGCTTTAGTCTTGATGGCAACCGGCGATCATCATCAGGTTAGAATTAAAAAAGGCGACACAATCATTATTTCAGCTTCTCTTATCCCTGGTAAAGAAGGCTCGTTTTACGAAACCGTTGATAATTTAATCAAGCAAGGTGCTCATGTTATTTACGGAAAAGGAGTTGATATTCATGTTTCTGGTCATGCTGCTCAAGAAGAATTGAAAATGATGTTATCGCTAACCAAACCAGAATATTTTATGCCAGTTCATGGAATGTATCGCTTTCTGAGCGCACACGCTCATTTAGCTGAAAATATTGGTGTTAGCCAAGACAAAATCTTTGTCCTTGAAAATGGAAAAGTTGTCGAGTTTGAAAACGGCATTGGCAAATTAACTAATATCCGAGTCCAATCCGGTCAAGTTTTGATCGATGGTTTAGGAGTTGGAGATGTTGGTAAAATTGTACTTCGTGATCGACAAGCAATGGCAAAAGATGGAATTTTTGTAGTTATTTTAACGGTTGAAAAAGCTAGTTCACAAATTGTTACTTCGCCTGATATTATCAGCCGTGGGTTTATTTATATGCGAGATCGTGAAGATTTAGTTAGAGAAGCTCGACAACATTGCCGTATGCTATTCAAAAACCACAATCAAAAATATCCGATGCAGTGGGATATGGTTAAAAAGATGATTCGTGAAGATCTATCCCAATTCCTTTTCGATAAAACTCAACGCCGACCAATGGTGATACCAGTTATTATTGAAGTTTAATTAATTTTGGAATTTACATCCACTAATCTATTCACAGATATTCACTGATTTATTGGTATTTATCTGTATTAATTTGTGAATAATATCTGTGGATGTTATAACAATAAATTCACACCGGTGTTTTGGCTTGGTCGAGTGTGTTTGATACCCAATCAACCAGAGGCAAAAGTTCTCGGGAAAAACTGACAATATCTAAACGATTGGTTTTTGATGACCCAAACCAAACTGGAGTCATGTATGTACTTTCTCTATAACGAGCGATCCATTCTTTTTCAACTCCTAAAACGATTGCGTAAGACAAATATTTTTCTAATTCTTTCGTATCATTTGCTTTCAGTGGTTTTGAATCGGACAAATAATTTTTAAACGCTTGCCATTTTTTAGCTTCTATTTTTCCTGTTTCAGATAGAATTGGCATATTAGATGAATATTTGATTATCAATTCTCCAATCAACATCATTGCCACCCAAAATAGGCTTAAAAATTTTGGGTCGGGAGTCAATATTGCACTGACTAAAACACCCAAAAATCCGCCAAACATTGTCAATAATCCGTAGTATTTATAACGATTATGAATCTCTTGTGGATTACCGTCATAGTAACCTAAACTGAATATTTCTCGGTAAATTTCTTGGTATGCTTTGGCGATTTTATCAGAAAACAAACGATGCCCAATTCGGTAAGAAATATCTTCCTGAGTGGATTTAAATTGGTTTTGTTTAAATATTTTTGCTAATAAAAAAAGTTCAAATTTACGGATATTCTTGTTTCTAATTAAATCGGCTTCATCAAGAGTAAATTGACCTTTTTGGATAAACGAAAAATCGGCTTCTTTATTGTAAATATCAATTAACCCTCGTTGTGCTAAGTCAATAATCGTTCCAGCAATCGTGCGTGAATCGACTTTTTCTTTCATTAAAACACCCGCTAATGCCGGCGCCAAGCTTGAGGGTGGAAGCGACAATTGTTGATTATTTTGAATATCTTTAATAAAACTTTTTCGATATAAAATCAATGAGTAATAATAGCAAAGCGTTACGCTTGGCAATAATACCGCAATTAAAACCCAAATCGTGCCACTTAAATTGTTGAGTGTTCCAAAAAAGCTAGTTAGAATACCAAACTTTAAATATCCTTTAGGAATTTCTACTTTGATTGAATAAATACCAGAAGGATCAATTGAGCCAGTGGTTACGGTGACTACATTGCCCTCAATCGTATAGTTAGTCTGCGGGTCGTAACTATGAATTAAATACGGATTTATCTTGGCTTTTTCAAGTGGAATATTTTTCGGAAAAACAATATTGATTTGGCTAAAAGCGTAACTTGTTTCCGGTTCGTCTAATATTTTTACAAAAAAAAGATCGTATTTTTTCAACGGTTTAATCGCAAAGTTTAATTTTTTATCATTAGCGACGACCTGCCCATTTTCTTTAATCTCGATTGTCTGATCGATTGTTTCAATGTCGACAAATTGGTCAGCAATCGAACTTGGCAAACTGCTTATTATAAAATAGATAGCTATGGTTAAGCACAACCAAACCAAAACTTTTTTATGATAAAAACCGATTGAGATTGACAATTCCTCTCCTTATTTTATCTCTACTACAAAACTTTACTTAATTTTCCAAGCAGTAAATAAAGTGCTACTCTAGCATTTATTTTACCAGTTTTTAACTTAAAATCATAGTCAGATAATTTTTGGTACATTTTTTTTAGTTCCCAAAATGTTACAGTTTCGATTATTTTTTGATATTTTTTGGCAATAAAATATGGCACACCACTCCATTTCGAAGCGTCAAATAAATTATTTTTGTAATATTTTTTTAGTAATAACATTTGCCGAAACGAATTCGCCAACATTGCCATTAAATAGATTGGATCAAGCCCATTATATATTTTTTGATCAATTTTTTCGAAACAGTCTTTATCCCCTCTGACGATCATATCAATAATTTGAAAAATATTTTCGGATTCTGGCAACGCAATATGATCTTCGATTTGCCACTCTTTTTTTTCTGAAAATAAAGATAATTTTTCTAATTCCAAATAGATTCTATAACTATCTGCACCAAACCAGTTGATAATTTTTTGGCTATTTTTTTTATGCCAAAGGCTAGTAAAATTATATTTTTGCAAAAAATGCTTTTCTAATTCTAGTCTTATTTTCTCGTTAATAGTCTTTATTATTATTGCCGGGTTTTTTTGTGCTTTTTTATATAATTTTGAGCTTTTTTTTAATTTTTCAGAAATTATTATTACCCAATCATTACAATTATTTTCTAACAATTTCTTGTTTTGAAATAATAGTTTTTCCCACTCGGATATCGGTAATTTAATTAACAATAATTTTTTATTTTCAAATAATGATTGCCCCAAATCGGTATTCAACAATTTCTCCGAACTATCAATATTTATTACCAAACCTTCGGGATATTTTTGTAAATATTTTTGTTTTAATTCACTAACAAATTGACCGGCAAAATATTTATCCAAAGCTTCGATAATAATTATATTTTTCATAAAATATTTAAAATAATGATTGCTTGGATAAAACTTTTACGGAAGATTTAGGTAAGAATTTAACCAGCGATACAAACCCCATTTCCTTCAATTTTGCAAGTGCAATGTTTTTGTCAAAACGATCAATTCTAGCTTTGTCTAAATCAAGACTAAATTTTAAATTATTTCTAAGTTTAACTAATTTTTTTGACAAAATCGCCATCTCTTTATTATCAATTAGTTTTTGATAAACCTTGTGATTTTCTTTTCCAACTTGATCAATATTTTTGTAAATATTTTCAAGCGTTTGGTATTGGCAAATTAATTTTTTAGCGGTTATTTTTCCAATCCCTTTTACGCCCGGAATATTGTCTGATGCGTCACCGGCTAGCGCTTTGTAATCAACTAAATTTTTCGGCTGAAATCCATATTCACTAACAAAATTTTCTTGATTATAATAATTATTAAATTTATTTTTCAAATCACAAACGACAACTTTATTTTCGTCAATTAATTGATATAAATCTTTATCGCCTGTCGTGATAACGACCTGAAAATCTTTGTCTTTTAAATTTTTTGAAAAAGTGGCAATAATATCGTCAGCTTCGTAACCATCTTTAACAAAAATCGGAATATTTAATTTTTCTAAAACACTTTTTAAAATTGGAATTTGTGCATATAAATCATCCGGCGCTTTAATTCTTTTGGCTTTATATTCTTTGTATAGATCGTTGCGAAAAGTTTTCTTTTTAGCGTCAAAAATGCAGATCGCATATTTAATCTGATTTAGCCCAATTAATTGGAAATAGGTCTTTAAAAAACCATAAACCGCATTGACTAAAATTCCATCCTTTTCCAATCTCGGCAAAGCGTAGTAACTGCGATGAACTAAAGCGTTGCTGTCAAAAAGGATAATTTTTTTCTCCATATTCTAATTTTCTTTTTACGACTTTCTTTTATCAAAATTTGCGAATTTCATTTGTTCGGACAAAAAATAGAGTTCGGCTTGACCGATTGGACCATGACGGTGCTTTTTGATTAAAATGTCGGCAATGTTTTTTCTTTCACTATCCGGTTCGTAATAATCTTCACGATAAATAAACATTACTAAGTCCGCATCCTGCTCGATGCTCCCACTCTCCCTCAAATCAGCCAGTTGGGGGATTTTTGGATGGCGTTGTTTTTCTTGAACCCGATTATTATCGCCGTAAGATCGTACACCCTCCATCAACTGTAAGTAATCGATCACGATCAAACATAAACCGTGTTCGCTTTGCAATCTCCTCAATTTAGCCCGCATCTCAATCACATTTAATAATGGCGAATCGTCAATATAAATCGGCGCTTCGGATAGCTGTCCCATCGCTTCGCCGATTCTGGGAAAATCTTCGTCAGATAAATTTCCGGTTCGCAATTTCCATGAATCAACTCCCGCTACATTGACCAACAATCGATCAACAACTTGATCTTTTGACATTTCGAGCGAAAATACCGCTACCGGTTTTTTTTCTTTTAAAGCGGCGTTGAGAGTAATATTTAAAGCCAGTGAAGATTTTCCCATCGAAGGACGGGCAGCAATAATGATTAAATCGGACGGTTGAAAACCGGCAACCAAATTATCAATGTCTCGAAATCCAGACTCAACTCCACGAATTTTGCCTTTATCACGATGCAATTCGTCAATTCTTTCGAATGAATCGGATAAAATATCTTGAATTGGAACAAACGCTTGGCTTAAATAACTTTGTGAAACATTGAAAAGTGCTTTTTCGGCTTCATCAATTACTTCGGTAATTTCTCTCTCTTCCTGAAATGCCAAGTCAACAATTTTGCTACCAGCCGAAATTAAATTGCGCAATATTGATGAGTTGCGAATTATTGTCGAGTAAGAAACTATATGCGCCGAACTATTGACGCTGGTTGTCAACTGGGCAATATATTTTGCCCCACCGGCAGTTTCTAATTCTTTTGATTTTTCGAGCGAGTCGCTCAAAGTTACCACATCCACCGGCTGTCTTTTCTCGATTAAAGTTATAATGTGCTGATAAATAATTTGGTGGGAAGTTTGGTAAAAATCACTCGGATTAATCGAATCCATTATTTTGTAAATACTTTGTCCGTCAATTAAAATACTGCCCAAAAGCGATTTTTCGGCTTCAACATTTTGTGGAGGCATTTTATTGATAATATTGTTTTTCATAAAATTTATATAATTCAAATGTCAAAATCTATATTTATGTTCATTGTCATTCCCATGTAAACGGGAATCCATTTCGTGAATACTGGATCCCTGATGTCGAATTGCATTCGACTCGAGGATGACAAATTACAAGATTGAAAATGATTTTTTACTGGAATATTGATACTAAAATTTAGTAATTGGATTTATTTGAATATTTCTTCAGCATTTTTGACCAACTCTTCCTCTTTGGTAGAAAAATAATTTTGACAATATTCAGCATTAATTTCAGTCATTACTTGAATATTTTGACCTAATTTTTGTGTAATTACATTTTTTAACAAATCAAGATTATTACTCTTATCAAGATTATCTTTGTGAAATTTATAACGAGTCATAATTGTAAATGTATCATTTTTTGTTTCAGGCGCACAACTTTCCAATAAAGCTGAAAGGGACGGATTTTCAATCTTAATTTGATTAATAATTTCAGACCACTGGGAATTTTTATTTGACTTAGATGCTGGTTTTATGACGCTTTTATTGTCTGTTTTTTCCTCAAACATTTCCGGCTCTTTTTTTGGATCGTTTTTAATTATTTCAACTTTTTCTTGAGCCACAGGATTTGCCGAAGTTCTAATTTTAAAGACAGCTAATTTGATTGGCAAGTACGAAAGTGGTGAAAACCTAATTTTATTTTGCGCTCTTGCTAATATTTCAATGCTTTTTAAATAAATATCTTCAGGACTATTTTTTAATTTTTCAATTAGATTTTCGATCATATTTTCAACCAAATAATTTGGGTCGACTCCGCTCGCCTCCATTTTTTCTAATACCTCAATCGCCTTGTTATGATTGCCGGTCGTAATTAGATCGATCAGTTGATTGATGACTGAAATCCTAGCTAAACCAAAATTTTTAATCACATCATCGCTTGAAATCTGTCGATCTTTTTTAGTTTCTTTAATTTGATCGAGTAGCGACAAAGCGTCTCGAAATGAACCTTCTGCCAGTTTGGCTAAAACTGAAATCGCTTCTTGATCTAGGGAAATTTTTTCATTTTTTGCCACCTGATCAATATGTTTTGAGATCGTATCAACGGGCGGTTTTTTAAAATCAAAGCGTTGCACACGAGATAAAATTGTGGCGGGTATTTTATGTGACTCGGTCGTTGCCATAATAAACATTAAATGTTCCAATGGTTCTTCGATGGTTTTTAAAAGAGCGTTAAAAGCTTCTTTAGTCAACGAATGAACTTCATCAATAATAAAAGTTTTTTTTCTGCCAATAACCGAGGCGCTAAAACGAGATTTTTCTCGCAACTCACGAATTTCATCAATACCCCGATTGGAAGCGGCGTCAATTTCAATAATATCGAGCGAAGAACCACGATTAGCACTCAAGCAGGCTTGGCACTTTTCACACGGCTCGAATTGGTTCACGGTTGATGGTTCATGGTTGACAGATGATGCTCTCTGTGATCCGTGATCCGTGAACTGTGAACTGTGAACTAAAAACTGTTGACAGTTGACTGCTTTGGCTAAAATTCTAGCGACAGTAGTTTTGCCCAAACCTCTTGGACCACAAAAAAGATAAGCATGATAAACCCGATCTTGCTTCAAAGCATTAGTAAGAATTTCGATAATATGATCTTGCCCCAAAACTTCTGCGAAAGTTTGCGGACGATATTTATGATAAAGTGCCATAAACTTATTTAATGTTATAAAGCATTTAAAAGCAAATCAATTTTACTAACAGCCCCTTGTCCACTTTTTGGGGAAAAGACAGTAAATAAATTCAAAATTAATATCTCAGAATGCAAAATCATAATTAAGAATTAATAATTTAATTCTAAATTAGTTTATGACCTGCCTACTGTCAGGCAGGGATCTTAATTCTTAATTATTAATTAAATACTTATATTACTACCTCGTGCACTATGTGCTTGTTATACTTTACGCATAATGCTTTATGGTTTATGCTAATGTCATGAGTGACGAAATCGATCAGATCAAAAGAAAATTGGATATCGTTGATCTAGTCGGACAATATGTCGGATTAAAAAAAGCTGGTTCAAATTATAAAGGCACTTGCCCTTTTCATCAAGAAAAAACCCCTTCATTTATGGTCAACCCAGAAATGCAAATTTTCAAGTGTTTTGGTTGCGGAGAAAGTGGCGATGTTTTTACATTTATTGAAAAAGTTGAGAATTTAGAGTTTAAAGATGCTTTAGAAATGTTAGCTCAAAAAGCCGGTGTTGAATTAGTCAAAAGACCGGGCGAAAAAAAAGCTAAATCCCTTAAAAACGAAATCTATAAAATCAATCATGCTAGTGCTCTTGTTTTCCAAAAAATACTCAGTTCAAAAACCGGTTCGATAGCATTAAAATATTTAAAAGATCGAGGGCTAAACGATCAAACTATCCAAGAATTTCAAATTGGTTTTGCGCCAAATGGTTATATTTTAGCTGATTATTTTAAAAAAAATAAAGTAACCCAAGATCAACTAAATTTAGCTGGTAATCCAGAAAAATTTCACAATCGGATTATTTTTCCGATTGAAGATAATATGGCAAACATTGTCGGTTTTACCGGTAGATCGCTAGATGATAAAATCCAACCCAAATATTTTAATACCCCAGAAACTAGTGTCTTTAAAAAATCACAAATTCTCTATGGACTTTCTAAAGCCCGCAAAGAAATTAAAGCTAAAAAAGAAATTATCGTTACAGAAGGACAAATGGATGTTATCGCTTCTCATCAAGCTGGAATTAAGCAGATTGTTGCCTCGAGCGGAACGGCAATTACTGAAAACCATCTGGATATTTTGTCTCGTTTTGGGGTTGATTTAACTATCGCTTTCGACGCCGATGAAGCCGGTAAAAAAGCCACTTATAAAATAATTGAATTAGCGCTTAAAAGAGAAATGAATATTAAAATAGTAACATTGCCAGAGGGTTGTAAAGATGTTGGTGAAATTGCAATTAAAGACAAAAATGAATGGGAAAAAGCTGTCCGAAAAGCTGAATTCTGGATGGATTGGATAATAAAAGATCAAACTAGTAACAAATTATCAGTTGGTGATAAAAAATCGGTTGTAAAAAATATTGGCTATTTTCTAAGATGGATTGTTAGCCCAGTTGAACTTTCGCATTGGATTAAAATTTTGTCTGAAAAATTGAGTATTGACGAAAATTCGATTAAAGAAAGCTTGAAAGAAAAAGATGATTTTATCAATCCTGAAAAAACTAATGCTGAAACAGTTCCAAGGCTCGATCTAGTTGAAGAAATATTTGTCCTCTTTGAGCTTTATCCAGAAATTGCCCAAAAACATTCACCGCTTTACTCGAAATTAAAAGAGTTATATAATAGTAAAAGAGATTTGTTGGTTTTTCAGTATACGAAAGACAAACCCCGTTTAGATGAAGTCCAAGCTTCCAAAGAAGTGGAGCTTCTTTTGTTTCGAGCTAAACAGCTTAAAAACGAAAATGTTAAAAAAGAATTTGCTCGAAATATTGCTCAAGCTGAATCCTCTAAAGATAGAAAAAAAGTATTACAATTATTGAAACAATTGCAAGATAAATTAAAATAATGACAAAAAATACTCCTGAAATTAGTCCCAAATTACAAGCATTAATCGATAAAGGTAAAATTAGCGGTTTTGTGACCTATCGTGAAATTTTACAAGCCGTCGATAATCCGGAAAAAAATATTGCTGAAATTGACCATTTTTATCATCTGTTGGAAAAAACTGGTATCGGAGTTCGAGAACATAAAAAATTGCTCGATATTAGTGGCGCTGTCAAACCGGAAGAGCCGAGTTTAACTGATATTTCTAGCGATTCTGTTCGTATGTATTTAAGAGAAATCGGTCGAATTCCCCTTTTGACTGGGGCTGACGAAATTCAACTCGCCAAAAGAATCGAAAAAGGCGAGCAATCGGCAAAAAAGAAATTGATTGAAGCCAACTTGCGTTTAGTAGTTTCTGTCGCCAAAAAACATATGGGACGGGGATTGAGCCTTTTGGATTTAATTCAGGAAGGCAATACCGGCTTAATCCGAGCGACTGAAAAATTTGATTATCGTAAAGGGTTTAAATTTTCAACCTACGCTACTTGGTGGATTCGCCAAGCGATTACACGGGCAATTGCCGATCAAGCACGAACAATTCGAATTCCAGTCCATATGATTGAAACAATCAACAAGTTGATTCGGATGCAAAGACAGTTGGTTCAAGATTTAGGAAGAGAACCGACCCCGGAAGAGATTGCGTCTGAGATGGATTTACCGCTTGAAAAAGTTGAACACATTATGAAAATTTCGCAAGAAACAGTTTCGCTTGAATCGCCAGTCGGTGAAGAGGAGGATTCAAAACTGGGCGATTTTATTGAAGATAAAGTTTCAATGTCGCCAGAAGAAATTACCATTTATGAAATGCTCAAGGGTCGTATTAGTGAAAGTATTTCGGTTCTTTCACCTCGAGAACAAAAAATCTTGAAAATGCGATTTGGATTAAGTGGTGAACGCACTCACACACTCGAAGATGTCGGACGAGAATTCGGCGTCACTCGAGAAAGAATTAGACAAATTGAAGCCAAAGCCCTTCAGCGCTTACAAAAACACGAGGACTCGACAAAACTCAAAGATTATTTGTAATTACTTGCTTTTTTTCGAGAAAACATAGAGGTAAAGAATTGGCAAAATGCCAACTGTATTCAAAATCAAAATCGCTACATACCAAGCGGTTTCTTTATTTTGAGCTGCTTTCCAAAGCGCTAAACCCTTCCAAATTAATTCCCATACAACCAACAGCATAATAAATGCTTGTCCTCCACCGATCCCTGGCATCGAATATCCCAAAATTGAATTAAAATCCATTTTACTCCTTTCGCTCCGCAAATTACGGATGCTTAATTTTTTTTATTTAATTTGATTATAACACAACACAAAACAATTAATAATTAAGATCTCAGAGTTAATAATCTAATGTAGAATCGGTTTGCTAAGAATAAATCCGCCAACCACACTGGCGGACAAAACCAAAAGTGTCAAAATCGCCACTCCCCCAAAAATACTATCCATTTTCCCAAACCACTTTTCCCCATTGCTCATTATTCATGAAACGAGAATAATATAGATATATGTCCCCAACGCATTAACCAAACTGCGAGATAGATTGTTCATAAAAACCTTTCTAATAAATTAACAAATTAAGATTTAATATCTCAGAATTAAGAATCTAATTTAGAATTTATAAATATATTTGATTATTAATTTTTAATTGTGATTTTGAATTCTGGATTCTAAATTTTGAATTGTATCTACATTATACCACTATTATTAAATAAATTTTATTGTTATACTATATTTAGTAGTTAAAACGGAGGGTTTAGATTGCTTAAACGAATTCATCATAAACTGACTAATCGTTCCAGTTTGTATGCCCGCTGGCATTCTTTTCGTTTTCATCCCCATATCCATTGGGGGATTTTTGGGTTGTTTTCAATTCTCACTGTTTTGAAAATACTTGCGGTTGTACTAACAATATCCTTATCGCTTGGTCCCACATCCCAAGCTTTTGCCGCTACGCAGACATGGAGCACACAGGGAGATTGGGACGGTGGCACAAAAAGCAACACAACCTCAACTGTCGGAGGGGACCTAAATTTATCATTGACGGAAGAAGCGGGTACGCCAAGTTTTGTAGCGACTGCAACAACAAATGCCGAAAGCCCAAACGGCGATTCTATTTCTGTGACCAAACCAACCGGAACCGTAGATAACGATGTAATGGTGGCGTTTTATCTTCAAAATGCTAATAACTCCACAATAACTGCACCAGACGGATGGACCCTGCAAGCATCGAAAGTCAACACTTCGGCGACGATGTATAAAACCATGAAGATTTATACAAAGGTTGCGGCGTCCGAAGGCGCAAGTTACGCATGGACATCATCTTTAACAAACAAGGGGATGATAACAATTAATACCTACCGAAATGTGAGCACATCCAACCCTGTTGATGTCGGAAATGCGGCTTTTTCAGCAGGCGGTTACGACAATAATGTTAACCCCGTTGCTCCATCGGTAACAACGCTTAGTGATAACGCAATGGTTGTGGCGGCGTTCATCGGGGGTTATTACGGTACAGTGACTATTACCCCGCCAACGGGTATGAGTGAACGAAGTGAAAATTCTGGCAGTTCGGAACCGAAGTCAACTATTGAAACATCGGATGTTGTACAGGCGAGTGCAGGAGCTAGTGGGACAAAGACAGCAACCCTTTCTACTGATGTCGATACGACATTTTTGGGCGCTACCATCGCCTTAAACGCAGGGACGACAACGACCTATTCTTCCCCAGGTACCGACACAATCCAGTACGATACAGGCGCAGAAAATATTATGCAATCGATCGCCTGGAACGCTACCACGCCAGCAGACACCGCCGTTAAAGCCAGAGTTCGGACTGCATCCACCCAAGGAGGGTTGGCAGCTGCGACGTATTCCAGTTATATTACCGCTTCCGGCAATTCGTTTGCCGATGGCGACTTAACCGGGCAATGGGTAGAGGTGGAGTGGAACCTATCCACCACCGATACTTCGGTAACACCCACACTTTCCGACGGAACGCTGACTTACGCCCTTACCAACGCCACGCCGACGGTGGGGAGTTTGGGCGGGGCGAGTTTGGTGAACGGGTCAAGCACCGCCGACACCACGCCCGGGGCGTTTACTTTTACCACCGCCGATACCGACGGTGACAATGTTTTTTGGCAAATTCAAATTGACAATACGGACAATACATTTGCCTCTGCGGAAGTTGACTATACCTCCGCCTCGGCAGCCGCCGGCGCATCCACCTTTAGCGTCGGGCAGGCGGTAGGCGGTGGCACATACAACGCCGGCACAGCTGATACGACGCTCGCTGAAGGTAGTTACTACTGGCGAGTGATGGTAACCGACGCCAATGCGGCGGCATCCAGTTGGAGCACTGCTAACTCCGGATCGGTGGCGTTTAAGGTAGACACCAGCGGTCCGTCAACCCCGTCTATTTCGGCGCCAACCGACGCCTCGACTATCGCCGATACCACCCCGACCCTTACCTCGTCGGCGTTCTCCGACACTTACTCTACTCATAGCGCATCGCAGTGGTTAATTGATACTGATAGCGGTTTTGCCGCTCCGATTTTAGTTGACACCGACGACGACGGAGCCAATTTGGAAAGCTACACCCCGTCTGCGCTCGACGACGGGACATACTATGCTCAGGTTCGCTACAAAGATAGCGCCGTTAATTATTCCAGCTATTCAACGGCAATTAGCTTTACGGTTGACAGCGCCGCCCCCAGCGCACCAACAGTTACTGCTCCCTCGGGCGCCACCACGGTCAACGCCGCCAGCTATTCCGTCACCGGTACGGCAGAAGCCAATGCGTTGGTTACTATTTACACCGATACTAACAACGACGGCAATCAAGCCGATGGAGTAAGTGCTGGCACCGAGCAACTTTCCGGAGGCGCAACGGCGTTCTCAATCTCGGTAACGCTGAGCGCCGACAGCGCCAATAATTTTGTCGTTACAGCAACCGATGCCGCCAGCAATGAATCCAGCGCAACCGATAGTGCCACCATAACCGAGGACTCAACTGCCCCAAGCGCCGTTACCGTTTCCGACCCAAGTGGCTCGACCACGCTCAACGCCGCCAGTTACGCTATTGTCGGCACGGCGGAAGCCAACACTTTGGTAACCGTCTATACCGATGTTGACAACGATGGTGCAATAGATGTCGGCACCGACGAGAGTGCCGGAACAGCGCAACTCGCAGATGGCGGAACGGCATTTTCCATTACCGCTGTGCTTGCCCAAAACAGCGCCAACAACTTTACCGTAACTGCCACCGACATTGCCGGCAACGAGTCGACCCCGACCAATGTTGCGACTTTAACAGAAGACAGCGCCGGTCCAACCACGCCAACCATTGCCAGCCCAACCGCCTCTGAGCGCACTAACGACACCACACCGACCATTGCCACCTCTGCATTTGCCGATACATTTTCCACCCACTCGGCAACTCAATGGCTTATCTATACTGATGCTTGCACTGGCAGTCCGGCAACCGATTCTGGCGATGACAGCACCAATAAAACGAGTTATACCCCGAGCGCTCTTGACGACGGCGACTACTGCGTCAAAGTTCGCTATAAGGACTCCACTGGCAATTATTCTAGCTACTCGTCAACCGTTACTTTCACCGTTGACACTACGGCGCCGAGCGCCCCAACATCGGTTTCCGTTGCGAAAGCCAATAGTTTGGGCGGGTTAACTATCACCTGGACCGATCCGGTCGCTACCGATCTTTCCACTATTGATATCTATCGCTCCACCGCATCCGGCACCGAGGGCAGTTTAGTAACCACCGTTGCCGGCGCCACGCAGACCTATGCCGATTCATCATTATCAAATAACACGACCTACTACTACACACTTAAAGCTACGGACACGGCATCCAACACATCGACTGGCGCAACCCAAGCCAGCCAAACCACCCACGTGTCGCCGACGAAACTGGTAGTCGTTGCACCCGGGCAGACATTTTCTTCCGGTTCGGCGGTGTCCGGCTCTGTAACGGCGCAAACTGCTGGCACAGCGTTTTCCATTTCCGTCTACGGCGTGGACGCCAGTAACAATTTAGGATTACTGGCAACTGATTCGGTTACCATAACCTCTGGCGACACCCAGGCAACTGTGCCTTCGGCGGCGGCGCTTGCCAGCGGCACAAAGGCATTTAGCGTAACGCTTAAAACCGCCGGTTCCAAAACGGTTACCGCCAGCGCCAACGGGCTGACCGCCGGCTCGGCGACAATTGCTGTTTCAGCGCTTGGGGCGTCCGCAACCACATCGGCGTTAGTTGCGTCCGACGATTCCGTTACCGCCGGCGACAGCGCCACGCTCACCGCTACGGTCAAAGACGTGTATTCAAACGCTTTGTCTGGACAGACGGTTGTTCTCTCGTCGTCCCAAAGCGGCGATACGGTTACGCAACCGACTGCGACCACCACATCGGCAGGAGTTGCCAGCGGGGAGGTTACATCCACAACCGCCGGCGAATCGGCAATCACCGCTACTGTCGGATCGACAACCATTGGAACAACAACGATTACCTTTACTGCGACCGCCACAACCAATTCCACTAGCTCAAATTCATCTAACTCGTCTTCATCATCAACAACTACAAGTAGTTCAAGCTCATCGTCTAGTTCCAATTCTTCAAGCGATAGTTCATCGTCTGTTACAACCACTCCAGCCTTAACCGAAACAGTTGATACAACAGCGCCAACTGCCACAATATCCGTTCAAAAATATGCGATTGTTGGAGGAGCAGTAATTTTTGACGGTTCGGAATCCAGCGACGATGTAGCAATCACTAGCTATACTTGGACATTCCCCGACGGGTCTAATTCAACTTTAACCAAACCAACTTATATTTTTACCGATTCTGGCGATAAAGAGATATCATTAACTGTTAAAGATAAAGCTGGTAACAATGATACGGTTAAAGCTTCGGTCTATGTTCTTTTGCCTAAGCCAGTTATTGAGAGTATCACACAGGTGGCTAACGATATTATTGTGACTGGCACTGCCGATCCCTATTCAACGGTTATCATCTATGTTTTCTCCGAGCCAAAAACATTTAGAACAGTTGCCGATGGAAATGGTTATTACGAATTAAAAATAAAATCCAGTCAATTGGGCGAGGGTGAGCATCACTTTACCGCTGTGGCGATGAATAAAACAGAAGCAGATGATAAAACTATTATGGAAAAAATTACTGAGGAGATTGTCAAACCGGCGGTGGCTTTGCAAATTGCGGAAAATAAATCTCAAGATGAACCACAAGCTCTATCCGATCTAAAACCAGTAACAGTTACTTTAGAAAATCCGATCGTATCAAATCGAGCTATGATTTATCTTGGTGGCTGGTTATTCGTAATTATCCTAATAATAATCGGTTATCTAATCACAAAAAAGAAAAGAAAAACGGTTAATAAATTAAATTAGAACTTATTTAGACAGATAATTTTTTCTTGTTTTCTATTCAAAGATCTTTGGTTTTAATTCCAACGCTTTTTTGTCCCAAAAACTTCTTATTTCTGGGACAGTGTTCTTAAAAAGTTTTTCTTTGGGAAACTCTATTTTTACCCCTTTGTTAAACGCACTTCCAAGCGTGATTGGGTCGATTTCAACTTGATATTTATTTTTGACCGCTTTTAGTAGTTCATCTAAATTTATTTGCTGTAATATAAAGAATAAATCAATAAAATCCTTTGGTTCGTTGCGGTCTAGCATAGCCATTATTTTATTGGCTCCAATATCCAGCAAATCGTCTACTTGCAAACCACTGAACACTTTAGTAGGATTGATTCTCTTATTTTCAAAATAGGTGAATTCTATTTTAATTTCTTCATTACCGACTTTAAAAAAATAGATATGTCGATCAAAAAGTTTGTTATACTTAACTTCGGTCGCATTGAGCGTGTTTATAATATTTGTAATTAATGGCTCTAAAACCATTAAAGAAAAAGGTTGTTCGCTAAAAAAATCCAAGTCATCACTAACACGGTGCTGAAAATAATACTCTGCCAGAGCCGTGCCACCGGTTAAATAAAAATTCGGCTGGATATTTTTATTTTTAACAACCAGCTCGATTATTTTTTGTTGGTTCTCGGTTAATATATTAGCCATTTTTGAGTAACTTTTTTAGATATGCTTTTTTAGTTGGATCAATTTTTAATTTTGGCAAGTTCGCTCGTAGATCGTTGGCATTTATTTTACCCTTTTTTGCTCCATAATTAACTAAACGCTCAAGTTGCCAAATCTTTCCCATTTTACGAGCGCCTGCTTTCCCATAATCCCAAGTATATAGTTGTGCTTTGATTGCCATAGATATATTTTACCAATTATCCCCAATCTTGACAAGCAGAGAGAGAGAGTTAAATGGGGATAGTAGAGATAATTTCAAAATATATCAATACTTCAATCAAGAATATATCAACATTTATTTTTCGCAATTTGTCATTCTCGGCTTGATCGGGAATCCAGAAAACAAGTTTATAGATCCCCGATGTTGGACTTCGTCCAGCTCGAGGATGACAATTAAAAAAACCAACTGCGTAAGTCGCAAATAAATATTAAACAGGAGGAATTATGTCAAACGAAACAGGCGAAGGTTATAAGCCACCAGGAACGGAAAACTGGGAAGCGCCGGAAACGGGGCAGGATGCTATAGATAGGGGTATCGAAAATTATAAAGCAAAAGAGGCACAAGAAGTGTTAAAAAATGCCAAACATCTCAACGAAGGATTTAATGAAAGAAATAATTTGTTTCCAAATATGGGCTCGACAGCTAGACGTATTGGGTCGGGCGAGGTATATTTAGGAACACCCGAATATAAAAATGGTTTTAGCGAACATTTTAGATATGATCCGATATGGGAAGGAGAGGACGGCGCCTCTGAACAAAAAGGAGCATCTATTCAGATGGAAGGGTTACCAGATAGTAATGGGATCACAGAAACAAGGTTTATAACGATAAAACGGGATGGGATAGAAGTCCATTTAATGAAAAGAGACGATTTAGATAGAAAAGTTGGATATGATATAGTAAGGGATATAGAACCTCGAGAAGTTGTGATGTTGAATGATACGATTAATCGTGCAATGGCAATCTCTCAATCGCATAACGCAGCATGGTGCGGGGCATAGTTTGATAATTTTCGTCTAAAAAATCGGTTAATATCTTTTCGTTGCAACGTTTGCCGACTTCACGCAACATCCAGCCGACGGCTTTGTGGATGAGGTCGTGTTTATCGTGTAAAAGTATTTTGGCAATCTTAATTGTTTCTTTGTGCTCGCCGTTATAAATGTAATAAAAAGTTGCCAATATAGCGATCCGTTTTTGCCAAAGGTTGTTTGACTTGGCGAACTCATAGAGCAAATCTTTGGGTTTATCTTCCAAATACGCACCGACAATATGCGGCGCAGACAAGTCCACCAAGTCCCAGTTGTTGATGTATATTGCGTTCGCAGTGTATGTATCAAAGATTTGTTTTCGATCGTCCACCTTTGTCATTCCGGGCTTGACCCGGAATCCAGGATTAATTGGATCCTCGATATCGATGTTCGACAAGCTCACATCGGTTCGAGGATGACTTTTGGGAAGTTTGCTTGCATTTTGAAATTGTTTAACCAAAATTAAAAGTACACACAACCGCACTTCGTGATATTTGTTGTGTAATAGTTCTTCCGCTTCTTCCAAGCTCGTTTCTTTCCAATATTTTTTTACCACACTGCGAATCTGCGGAACTTTTAGTCCTAAAAACCCATCCCCCTCACCATATTCGCCCTTTCCGGTCTTGAAGAAGCGTTTCGAGTTTTTAGCTTGAGTCGGGTTAGCTTGCGATTTTAGTTCGTCGATAATAATACTCATGCCTTGATTATATCCGCTTACTACCATATAATAAAGAAGTTCAGCACAAAATAAACTTTTTTCCATGCAAGCAAAAAAACTTATATTATTTGACATAGACAAAACGCTGGTGAGCGAAATGGTGCGGGGGAGCGATCCGTGGCGATCATCATTCCACGAAGTATACGGCGTTAACAGTCCGATTAACGTTACCGGCGCAGATACTCACGGCATGACACATAAACAAATTATTATTGAGTCAATGCGGAACAATGGTTTGTCAGACGATGAGATAATGGCAAAAATGAGCAGGTTTATGAGCGTTTTTGAAAATCATTACCAACAATCACTTGATAATGGAAAAATCGATCTCTATCCAAAAATCCCCGAGTTACTCGATAGATTGAAAGAAAAAGGGCATCTGCTCGGCTTGGTAACGGGCAATACCCAAAAAATAGCATTTATGAAACTCGATAAAGCCGGCATAGGCGCCTATTTTAAATGCGGAGGGTTTGGGGATGACAGCCCCGATAGAGAAAAGCTTGTTGAAAAAGCGCTTGAACGAGCTCGTGACTATTCTGGCTCAGATATTTCCCCACACGATATTTTTTTAGTCGGAGATACCCCAAAAGATATATCGGCCGCTGAAAAATTTGGCATAAACACAATAGCCGTGGCGACAGGCATATATACACAGAAAGAGCTCAAAGAAACGGGGGCGGATTATGTGCTCGAAACGCTGGAAAATGTAGAGCATCTGCTTTCAATTATAGAATCGGATGTAAAGCGTGAGGGGAAACCTCAAATTGAGATTGGGCAAAGATCAACGCTCGTTTAGCACCACCCAATCTTCGGGGTGAGCAAAGTCGTTTAATTGACCTTGGTCGGTGTCGTTTCTTGATTATTTGCTACTTGCTCCTGACTATCTACTGATTTATTCTCGTCTGACATATTATCCTCCTATTATTTTCATAAATATTGTTTTTTTATTCTATCACTTTTATATCTCTTTTGCTCAAATAATTTCGTCTTGAAACGACTTTCTTACCGCTTTTTTGTTCTAATTCTTTTCTGGCATTGCTGGCAACGCCTCCGCCTTGTTTGGCGACAACTTTATTTTCTCTAAATCCTTGAGCGTTTTTATTCTTGGCGATTTCAGTAGTAGATGCTTCGCCGAGCATAGAAAATATCAATTCCAAATCAGTCATATGATCACGGAGATTTTGTCTTTCTAATCCTTTTAACTTTTTGTATTCGCTTGGCGTTAGTCCAAAGGTTGCTTTGGATATTTCAGCAGTCAATATGGAATATTCTCGTTCCCCGCCGACATTGCGATTTTTCCACTCGTCGGTGAGTTGTTCTCTAACAACAATCCCACGCATTCGTTTCTCTATCCAGCTCTCGGGATATCCTTTTGCCTTATATAGTGCTCTTGTCCGTTTTGTTCCCAACTCCGGGTCATCTATTTCCTGCACTCTTTCATAACCTACCCGTGCCAACCAACGCTTAAATGGCTCGGCTTTTGAGGAGGGAATAGATTGGACAAGGCGAAAAATGCCTTCTGTGTTCCAGCAGTAAGCTTTTTGTTTTCCTCCTGGGGTTTTTACCTCCAGCATTAGGGGTGGTACAAATTGTACCCCTCCTTTATCGGTCAATTTTGCAAGTTCTTTATCTCTGGTTTTCAGTCTTTTAAAATACTGTGCCGGGTCGACAGAATCAGTAAGCGATTCAATAACGTCATTTATCACAAACCACCACTCATTTTTATAAATGGTTTTTCTAATTTCCTTTTTCCTAAATATGGCTATTTTGGTGATTGGCATTATTTATTCAGCTTGCTCATCTAAGATCTATGAACTATGAACTATGAACTATGAACTATGAACGATCTCACTTTGTAAACTTGAAGGTCGAGACGAAATTAAATGGTCGTCATTATAAAAAGTATATGTAGGACCAGATTTAGTGCCGGATAGAGGCAAAGGTTCATTCATAGTTCCGGGGATAAAATGGTTCATGTTGATTGTAAGCCCGTAAAATTTTGTTCCAGAACATTGCGGATCCCAGACCAATTGTAATTCATTTTCGGAAAAAGTACCGGGATATGACACGACTATATAATCTTTGGGATACTTGAAACTAAACCCGTATTCCTTATTCTCGTATGTTTTCCAGTTGGCGGTGGGGGTTGACGGAGTTACGGTTACCGGTGTTTCGATATTTGGATTTTGTGATTTACCTACAAAGTAGGCACCATACCCAACCCCCGCCAGGATAATTAGTCCGATAATCCACTTAATTATTGCCGACATACCACTTGCTGGTTTTGGAGATTGGCTACCCGCCGTCTCCATCGGCTCGTTGGTGTTTTCCATATTTGCCTCCCTTTATTTATTTATATATTGGTTAACTTCTTTAATATATTGCTCGTAGTCTGCTATTCCACCCTTAAGTCCATCGTAGAATCTGTCCAAGTCTATTTCATCGTAATGATGGACTAACAAGTTTCTAAGTCCGGCTGAATCTGCGATTCGATAAGCTAATTCACTTGAAATTACCTTGTCTCTGCCAATAACTTTAAATGATTCTTTGTATTCTATCGGGGCATTTAGTTGTTTTTCT
>Ga0076299_115_pt1 | contig 25507 bp, 22 predicted proteins | sample RifGroA2_FD_67793 | JGI IMG/M metagenome (GOLD analysis project Ga0076299, IMG submission 67793) | Berkelbacteria bacterium GW2011_GWA2_35_9 | reverse complement strand
GTTAGAAACAAAACCTGTTCCTGAACATCGATATTCGTCAGAAGCAGTGGCGGGTTTTTTAGCTAATTACTATGGTATCGATGACATGAATATTCTTAGAAAAATTGCGGGGGGAACAGAAAATATTCGTCAGTATTTAATTTCGCAACGGAATAAACGAGAATTATTGTAATAATGGAAATAGGGATTGACCAGAGCGGGAAATAGGAATATAATTGTCATTTCGAGCAATTAGCTTGTCATTTCGAACGAAGTGAGAAATCTTAACCAGAATATGCAGTATAAATATTTTGTATATATTATGACTAACAAATACAACACTGTATTTTATACTGGCATTACCAATAATTTAATTAGGCGTGTATATGAGCACAAAAAAAAATTTGTAGATGGGTTACGAAAAAGTATAATATTGATAAACTTGTTTATTTTGAAGAATTTGGTGGTGTTAAAGAAGCGATCGCAAGAGAAAAGCAAGTAAAAGATTACCGGAGAGAAAAGAAATTAGGTTTGGTTAATGAGAATAATTCAAGAATGAATGATTTATATGAGAGTATAATATAAGTAGAGGGGATTTCTCACTTCGTTCGAAATGACAGACTGTTCGAAATGACAAATAATAGAGGAAAGAGCAATATGACAAATTACACACCGACCATCGGTCTTGAAATCCATGCGGAATTGAACACAAAGTCAAAGATGTTTTGTGGGTGCAAAAACGATCCGTTTAATTCTGAGGCAAATTCGAACACTTGTCCGGCTTGTTTAGGTTTACCCGGGGCAATGCCGGTTATTAACCAACAGGCAGTTGAATCAGTGATAAAAGTTGGCAAAGCTGTTGGTGGAGAAATTGCTAAAACTACCAAGTGGGATCGGAAAAATTATAATTATCCAGATTTGCCGAAAGGATATCAAATATCACAATATGACCTACCTTTAGTAAAAGGAGGGCATTTAGAAATTTTCAAATCTCAAATTTCAACATCCAATCAAATTCCAAATCTCAATTTTCAAACATCTAAGAACCAAGAACTAAGAACTAAGATCAGAATTACCCGCATTCATCTCGAAGAAGATACGGGGAAATTATTGCACCCCACTGGTTCAAATTATTCTTTAATTGATTACAATCGTTCGGGTGTGCCATTGATGGAATTAGTTACCGAACCAGATACAACTAACGGTCAAGAAGCAAGCGAGTTTGCCAAGAAATTTCAGCAATTGTTGCGTCACTTGGAAGTCGCTGATGCGGATATGGAAAAAGGCATGATGAGGGTGGAAGTCAATATTTCGCTAAGCGAAATCAAAAATAGCGACACCTCGGAGGTGGCGGGACGACTCCTGCGAGGTGAAAGAGGTGAAAAATTAGGCACTAAGGTTGAGATTAAGAATTTGAACTCGTTCAAGTCAGTTGAAAAAGCGATTGATTTTGAAATTAATCGACAGACAGAACTTTTAGAAAAAGGCGAAAAAATTATTCAAGAAACTCGGGGCTGGGACGACAACAAAGAGGTAACTTTTTCTCAGAGAGTCAAAGAAACAGAGAACGATTACCGATATTTTCTTGAGCCTGACCTTCCTCCCCTATCTTTCTCTCAGGATTATATTGATTCAATTACTATTGATAAATTGCCAGACAATATTACTGCTGAATTAGTTGAAAATTATGGTCTAAAAGAAGATGATGCGAAGATTTTAACTTTAAATAAACAAAAATTAAAATTGTTCGAAGAAAGCCGGAAAGAAGTTAAAGCGAAAGAAAGTGAGTTAGCTAGTTTTATTATTAATAAAAGCCCCAAAACAAAAGAAGAAATTATTGAGCATTTTATGAGCCGAGAAAATTTGTTAAAACATGAAGATTTAGTTGTTATTGTTAATAAAATTGTTCAAGAAAATCAGGAAATTGTCGAAAAAATTAAAAATGGTAAAATAGAAGCAAAGCAAGCTTTAGTTGGTTTGGTGATGAGAGAAACACAGGGCAAGGCTTCCGGAGAAATAGTAAAATCAATAATAGAAAAAATAATAAAATAATATTATGGCAAAAATAAGAAAAGCAATTAAGGGGATTGGCAAAGAGTATTTCAAAACTATTTCCACAATGCTAACAACGGCGTTTGGGTTGGTAGCGGCATTAGCTTGGAATGAGATGGTTAAAAAATTTATCAGCGAATATATTACTCCTGGCGAAGGAATGAAATCGCAACTAATTTACGCATTATTTGTAACAACACTGGCAGTTATTATAGCGGTTTGGTTAGGCAGTATTGCCAAAAAATTTGACGAAGAGGAGGAAAAAAAGGATGGAAAATAATTCGCTGATCTCAAAAAAAGGCTTAATTGTCTTAATAATTGCCAATTTTGTGCTTGGTTTTGTCGGTGGTTTGATGGCGTTATCAATTGTAGCTCAATCAGGAAAATTACAAAATATTTTAGGTGTAAAAGAATTAACCGAAAAAACTAAAACCGCTAGTGTTAGTAACCAAAAAATTGTGCTCGAAGAATCGTCAGCCATAATCGATGCCACCAAAAAAGTTTCCGATGCGGTTGTTTCAATTTCTACAACCAATAATATTACCGATTTTTTTGGACAGACTTATCAACAAAAAGGTGGGGGTACAGGATTTATTATTACATCTGATGGGATTATCGCTACCAATAAACATGTCGTTTCAGAAGAAAATGCCGATTATACAATTATTACTGCCGATGGAAAGAGCTATAAACCAAAAATTTTAGCCAAAGATATATCGTCCGATTTGGCTGTATTAAAAATTGAAGCGAGTGGTTTGCCAGTCGTAGATTTAGGCGATAGCAGTAAATTGGAAGTGGGTCAGTGGGTGGTGGCAATTGGCAATGCGTTGGGAGAATTTGACAATACGGTTACGGTCGGAGTTATTTCTGCCAAAGAAAGGCAGATTGAAGCAAGTTCCAGTTCATCTGGGGCAACCGAACAATTAACTGGTTTATTACAAACAGATGCAGCTATTAATCCGGGTAATTCGGGCGGACCGTTAGTCAATCTAGCTGGTCAAGTTATTGGAGTTAACACAGCGATCGCTGGTAATGCTCAAAATATTGGTTTTGCTATACCGATCAATAGTGTCAAAAAAACGATTGATCAAGTTAGGACAACCGGAAAAATCGTTCGTCCTTATATTGGCATTCGTTACATTCCGATTACAAAAGAAGTAGCTCAATTGAATAATTTACCGATCAATTATGGAATAATTATTGCCGGTGGTCAGGGCGAAACTGCTATTTTACCCAACTCACCAGCCAGTAAAGCTGGGCTTAAAGAAGGTGATATTATCGAAGAAATTAATGGACAGATGATTGATGAAACCCATCAATTGGTTCAGCAATTAAGCAATTATAATGTCGGTGACGAAATCGAATTGAAAGTTAGACGCAACAATAAAGAATTTAATGTTAAAGTAACTCTTGAAGAATTTACAAAATAATAGTAATGAGTTTCGAATTGTTTAAAAATTTAAAATTTAAAATTTAAAATTAATTAGCATGGGTGGACAAGTCAAATCAATTTCAGAGCAATTAAAAGAAGCGCAAGCCTTATATGATAGTGCTACTGATTTAGCATTCAAAAATATGGCAGAAGAAGAGATTGAAAAACTGAAACTGGATTTGAAAATCAAAGAACAAGCCAATCTGCCGAATAATGCAATTTTAGAAATTCGAGCTGGAGCAGGTGGTGATGAAGCTGAATTATTTGCAAACGATTTATTAAAAATGTATTTAAAATATGCTGAAAAAAAAGGTTGGAAAAGTAATATAATCGAACAAAGTACGAACAATATCGGAGGCATAAAGTCGGTTTTTGTCGAATTGCGTGGTGAACATGTTTATGCAAAATTACGCAACGAAGGTGGAGTACATCGTGTTCAAAGAATACCGGAAACTGAGAAAAAAGGCAGAGTTCACACTTCGACCGTGACAGTGGCGATAATTCCCGAAGTTGAGAATGAAAAAATAGAACTAAAGGCGAACGAAATACGAGTTGATGTCTATCGAGCAAAGGGTCATGGTGGGCAAGGAGTTAACACGACCGATTCAGCTGTCAGAATTACGCATCTACCGACTAATATTGTAATTTCAATCCAAGACGAACGAAGCCAGATAAAAAATCGTGACAAAGCGTTAAAAATTTTAAAAGGAAAACTTTATACACTTAGACAGTCTTTGGCAGGTCAAAATATTGCTAACCAAAGGAGTAATCAAGTCGGAACTGGCGATAGAAGTGAAAAAATCAGAACTTACAATTTTCCACAGGATCGAATTACCGATCACCGACTCAATAAAAGTTTTTCGAATATCGAAAAAATATTGGCTGGTAATCTTGACACGATTTTAGAAAAATTTGACAAATAAAATTTTGTGGTATAATTAATTTAGTAAATAAAAAATTAAGTAAATTTAAGGGAGGGAAAATGAAACTTTTCAAAAGAATTCTTACCGCCATGGCAGTCATGGCACTGGTGATCTGGCAGTTTCCAGATGGTAGTAATAATACAGCTCGTGCTGGAACGATTTCTAGTATTACGGCTGTAGGAAGTAGTGCTGTAAAAAGTGCTACCTCGAACTATACTTTTACATTTACCCCAGCGACTGCACTAGCTAATTTTGGTCAAGTAGGAATTAGTTTTCAGGGACCACCCGACGCACAGTTCGGAGTAAGTGGCGCTACCCTCGGCACTGGTTCATCGGCTATATTTACAGAAATCGGCAATATTGAATCCCAGTACTCAACTGTGAATGTAAACGCTAGCTCATTAACGGCTGGGACAGAATATACGCTGATATTGAATGGTCTCAATAACCCATCCAAAGACGGTAAATATAATGTAAATATCCAAACCTGGGGTCAGAACGGACAAGCGGATTCTGGTTTGACAAGTATTACCGTCGGAACAATTGGAATGCAAGGAGTAGTTTATCTATCCGATGGCATAACACCAGCTATCGATGCTTATGTTAATGCCGAAGATACTTCCAATTTTAGCAATAGATTTGGATCGAATACTGCAACTGACGGAAGTTATGGAATCGGCGGTCTGACGAGTGGTGTAAGTTATCGTGTGAATGTTTTTTTAAACCCCTCGCCAAACAGTAACACCGCTGGTTATATTACTCCTGATATTGCAAATATTACCTATTCAGGAACCACTATTACCCAAAATATTACCCTAGACAGAGCAACAAAATCAATTTCTGGAAAACTAATGTATCCAAATGGAACTGGAATTGCTAATGGACGAGTTATGGCAAACAGAATGGATGGTCCGGGTTGGGTTAATGTAGAAACCAATAGTGCTGGAAATTACACGATGCTGATGTCAGGCGGAAAATGGGAAGTTAGAGCAGACACCTGGGCAGGACCGGGACAAATTGCTCCAGACTATACATTTTCTGGACAAGGTCCTCAAGTAAAATTTTCTAAAGACTCAAACATCGAAACCAAAACCAATGTTGACCTCAAAGTAATTGTAGCTAATGCCACGATTACTGGTTCGGTTACTCCAATCCCAACTGGAATGGGTGGTATTGGACTTCATAACAGAACTGGGTTTGGGACTGGAACCGGTTTAGACCCAAGTACAGGAGCATTTTCAATGAAAGTACCAGCTGGGACATATGAATTAGATATGTTTTCAGATCCTTCTCAATCAGGAGATAGATACCTTCTTCCAAGTATGGGTTCAATCACCGTTGGCGACAATGAGACAAAAGCGCTTGGTCAAATAACTCTAGTCAAGATGGATAAAACTATTACCGCTACTGTAAAAGATTCAACTGGTTCAGGATTAAGTGGTTTTATGGTTGGATGTTTCCAGCCAAGAGGGAGTGCCTTCACAATGGGTATGACAGATGCCAATGGATCCACTTCTATCTCAGCAATTGCTGGTGAATGGGGATGTATGGCGATGAGCGGAATGGGTGGAAAAGGTGGAGAAGGAGAAGGTGGACCAGGTGGTCCGATGGGTGCTCTTTACAAGCTAAATGAGATAAAAAACCAATTTTATGAAAAAGCCTATGCTCAAGAAGGGTCCGAAAGAACTGAGTCTAACTATGTAACCTTAGGTGGACCTCAATTTATTACAGTTACAGCTGATAATTCACCGACAATTAATTTCACAGCTTTATTGGCTGATAAAACAATTAATGTCACAATCACAGATACTTTAGGAAATGAACTTCAGGAGTATGGATTTATTGAAGCTGAACTAGTCAGCTCAGCCTTAGGAAGTGAATTTGGTAAGGGTGGATTAGGAGCTCCAATTGATCCTAATCAACCTGGAATGGCAAGCATTAATGTGCCGGCGGGTATTTATGACTTGAGAATGATGACTCCCCCAGGGTCAGACTATTCTTCGGGGGATACAACTAGAGTTGATGTAACGAATGGAGATGCAAATGCACAGATAAAACTTCTTCTAAATGATTCTACAGTATCCGGAAATTTATTAGATGAAGATGGAGCTCAAGTAACAGGTGTTTTTGCTTTTGTTACCGCTACTAACCCTAAAGGGGCTTTTATTCCTGGAGATGTTGATTCTGCAGCTGGAACTTACTCTATGAGAGTTCCTTCAGCGGGTGGAGCCCTTAATCTCGGTTACTTTGTTGACCCAGATTCAGGTTACTTTCCGCAACCATTTACAGATGCCTCCGTTACTCCGGTTGCTGGTGCAACTCAGGTCAAAGATATAATAATGAAAAAAGCCACTGTTACAGCCAATGTGACAGTTAAAGACCCAAGCGGAAACACTGTTGCGAATGCGTTTGTTGAAGTTGATACAAGAAACTCTGATAGAAATGTTAAAATGGATCACTTCTTTAACCATGGAGACAAGACAGATAGTAATGGTCAAGTCACCCTAAGGCTACCGGCTGGTGATTATGCTCTACAAGCTTTTTTGCCACCCGAAACACTCAGGACAAATAAATGGCTACCACCAAAATCTGGGAGACAAACATTTGTAAAAGATCAGACTTATAATATAACTTTGACATTCCAAGCAGCTGATGTTAAATTAAGTGGAAAAGTTACCAATAGTAGTGGAACTGCAATTGGTTCTGCCTTCGTTACAGCATATTCATCTGAAGGGGAATCAATAGAGGTGAACACTGATGCAAGTGGTGACTATTCTATAGATGTTATTGGTGGTGAATGGCACATAGTTGCTGAAAAAGATGATACTTCAAGTGGAGATGATCAACCAGTTCCGCTTGTCAGTGTTGACCAGGCAATCAATACTGGTAGCTCAAAAACAGTTACTCAAAATATAAGTGTTTCAGCAGGAACGGCATTGTCTTCCCCAGTTACTTCAACCTTTGATAGTGATAATTCAAAAGTAGTTAGATTAACTGATGGTACGATTGCTGGAGCCAATGTTGCTATTCCACAAGATGCACTTGATGCTGATAGTCAAGGAGATAATGTGACCGTAAATGCTCAGTCAACAGTTGAGTTGCCACATCAACTATTAGACAAACCGCTCGGAGCTGGGTTTGAAATAACTGCTCAAAATAGCTCAGGGCAACCAGTTACATCCCTAAATAGCTCGGTTTCAATCACTATCCCAGTTGTAAAAACATTACTAACTAATGCTGGATTGGCGGTTACAGATATTGGGACCAAAGCTACAATGAGTTACTATGACGAAGAAAATGGAAAATGGGCACCACTCGATGGATCGATTACTTACATCGAAGATGGAGACAATGTCCTAGTTACAGGTCAATCCTCTCACTTCACTACCTTTGCAGTAACTGCTGCTACGGATACCACTCCACCGGCAGCACCGGCTAGCCAAAGTGCAACAGATTTAAAAACTGGTGGAAAAGTAAAAGTGAGCTGGACCAATCCAACTGATTCAGATTTAGCAAGCATCAAGGTTTATCGGTCAACTACAGAAGGAACAGTTGGATCAGCAATTAAAACTATCACGAGCACAACCACAACTAGCTATGAAGATAGTGGTTTGACCGACGGGACGAAGTATTACTATGTAGTTAAGGCACTTGACTCATCTAATAACGAATCATCCAATACAACGCAAGTTAACGCTACGCCATCAACCGCTTCACTCCCAAGCACTGGTTTACCAAATTTGTCATCCATAATAACGAACTTATTAGTCAAAATAGCGAATGCGATCAATTAAATTCAAGCGAACATTTTTTAAGACTAAAATTAGCAAAAAGGGTAAAGTTGCCCTTTTTGCGTTGAGTATTATTCTTATCATTGGGTTAGCATATTTAGTTTTACAAAATAAACCAACCAGCCAGTCGTCAAAAAAAGATCTTGCTTTGATTGAAAATATTCCCCAACCATTAGAAAAATTTGAGGATTTTGGTTTAGTCATTGAGAAAATTAATCAATCAGCGCCAATCATTCCCGATATAGATATTCTTGATCAAAATGTTTATTTAAAAGCTATCGAAAAGGGAGTAGCGTTATCAAAAGACTCAAAAAATCCCAAAGAATTCGGAAACCTCTTTATTTTTGGACATAGCGATTATCTCTATACAGCACCCGGAGATTATAAAGAAGTCTTTAAGGAATTAGATCAGTTAAAAAAGGGCGATCAATTTAAAATCTATTTTGAAAAAGTACCTTATACTTACGAAGTTTTTGATTCAAAAGTAGTAGATAGCAAAGATTTTTCAGTTTTAGACCCGACTCCAAAAATTGAAGATGATAAAACAGTTACAATTATGACCTGTCATCCCCCCGGCACGACCACCAATCGTTGGGTAGTTTTCGCAAAACAGATCTAAAACTATAAACCTAACCAACTTCCGTCCACCCCTGCCCGCTCGTGCTTCGCAGTAGCAGGTGGGCGCACACGGATGGTTCTCAAGTTATTATGAGATCAAAAATCCGCCTTGTGGGCGGATTTGAAAGTTGTTGGAATTTAATTGTTATGTTAAAAAATAACGACTTCCGTATCTTTTTCATGAAATTGTCCAATGGAGATTTACTTCAGCCATTGTTCGTGAAAGTCGTGCGACGAGTGTATTCGTGTTACTCGCACAGTAATTAATGGTCAAGAACAAGTGTCTTTGTGCTACTGAACTGAAATTCAAATGAGAGACTGGGAAGACTGAAGTAAAATTTTCTCTATTGATAACTTTAGCATTGAAACATATAAAAATAGTTTTGACTAATGTTTCGAAGTTTTCACTACAAACCACATCAATCTTATCTTTCAATTTACATAGTAAGACCTGAATAGCCTCGGATAGTTTTCTTTCTTGACGATTTAATGCTAATTTGAATTCAACTTTATTTTGACAAGCAATCTTGAAACGATAATTAACTGTGACATGAGTTTTAGTAATAAACTCGACTATCTCAAAAATATGAGCGAATGGTTTTTCTCCAGAATAACGAGCTTTAAAAGCTTCAATTGCATTATCGAATCGTTCGTAAATCTCGATCGAAGTACTCTGGTAATCTGGGCTAAGCAAAAAACAAATACTTGTTCTTGCGATGTCTTCGTAAATAACATCAGCTGTAAGTGTTTCAACCGAAACAATTTTGTAAGATACTGGATTGTCAGGAAGTGATGTTTGAATAACGATTATTGAATTGCTGAACAGATTTTCGATTCGTCTATTGAGGTAATCTTCAAGACCAGATATAGACAGCGAATGAAGCGCCTTAAAGTATTTTTTTGTTTTTTTAATATCGCCACAAATTTCGTCAAGACAGTGTAATATTGCGTTTTGGCACAAATTGCACCTGTGCAAATGACTTATTTCATCATGATATCTTTGATTTACTTCAGGTTCACTACTATTTAATTCTTCTTGTGCGACTACAAGTGCTTTAACAAACCCAGCAACACTTCCATATATTTCATCAAAATAAATACATTTCGGTTCGAGAGCTGACATCTTTCTGTCTCAAACTAACCGACTACCGTGCACCCCCGCAGTGCACGGACGGTTCTACTCGAGTGTTAAGTGCTTAATTAAACTAAGTTCTCTTTGTTTATTGATATATTCTTCACAAAAGCTTTGGTATTCTGTTGAGTCTATATTTAAATATTTATCAAATTCACAAGATCGATTGTTATTTTTTTTAACACCAATAAATTCTTTATACGAAGAATAATTCCATTCACTTGGGTCAGAAACAAGGTTTGACGAAACAGGGTTCAAATGGATATACCATGATGTGTATAACTATTTCCAATATTATTTATAAGAATTGAAATTCCGTGTTTTTTAAGTTGTTTGAGTATTAGGTGGTAGTGAGTTGGCATAAGGCAGAATGCAATTATTTCAACAAGCTTGTCTTCGACGGGGATAGAATTTATAATTTCATTTTGAGTGGTTACTGGATATTCAAGTAATCGAGAATATCTTACAGGAGGTTTATCAAAAGAATAATAATTAATTAGATCAAGAAATCTTTCATACTCAAACTCAGAATTAAATATCTGAAATTTAGCAATACTTTTATTGAAAATATGGTATAAACTTCCATTGATTAACTTTTGTTTTCTAATCATTACTATCTATTATACTACCTAACCGTTTATAGTGCACCCCCGCAGTGCACGGTTGGTTCTTAGGGAAATTAAAATTTACCTCTTGATTATTTTGTCAAATAATGATATTACTATATTAGTAATGGAAAAAGAAAAGAAAATTACAAAAAAAGATAATCATTATTATCAAGGTGTTGATGTTGTTTGCGCATGTGGCAATCGCTTTAAGGTAAACTCAACTTTAAAAGAAATCAAGACCGAGATTTGTAGTGCCTGTCATCCGTATTATACAGGCAACGAAAAGCTGATCGATACCGCTGGAAGAATTGATAAATTTAAAGCCAGAATGGAAAAAACTAATATTTTAAAAAACGACAATAAACCTAAAAAGGAGAACCAGTAATGTCAAAAAACACTCCAAACCTTGAAGAAATGCTGAAAGCCGGTGTCCATTTTGGTCATCAAAAAGCTCATTCTCACCCAAAAAGTAAAAAATTCGTTCATTCGACAGTCGATAAAGTACAGATCATTAATCTAGAAAAAACGACTGATCAGTTAGAGGAATTTATCACTAGGCTAAAAGAGTTAAAAAAAGAAAATAAAAATGTTCTGTGGGTAGGGACTAAAGTTCAAATTAGAGATTTTGTAGCCAATATTGCAAAAAAATTGAATCATAATTTCATTGTTAAAAAATGGTTGCCTGGGCTTTTAACCAATTTGGATAGTTTCAAGGCAAATTTAAAAACTTTTAATGGTATGCTTGAGCAAAAAGAGTCAGAAAGCTACCAAGAGTTAAATAATAAAGAAAAAATTACTTTTGATAAAAAATTAAAAAATCTTAGCGATTTATATGAAGGTGTACGCAATCTTTCGGTTTTGCCAGATGTAATGATTCTTTGCGATCCATCAATTGAAGTTAACCCTTACAAAGAAGCACAGATGCTCGGCATTCAAGCTTGGGCAATCGGTGACACCAGTTCTGACCCAAGCGATTTTGAGATTTTTGTTCCATGTAATGATGATGGTAAAAAGTCATTACAATTAATTTTTGATACAATAGAAAAAAATATCTAAAATTTTCAATTACCAATTTTAAATTTTCAATTATAAAAATGACAAGTATTGAACAAATAAAGGCATTGAGGGATCAAACCAGTGCTAGTATCGCTGATATTCAAAGTTCGCTGGAAGAAGCCAAGGGAGATGAAAAAAAAGCTCTCGAAATTTTAAATAAAAAAGGGCAAATTAAAGCTTCAAAAAAAACCAATCGTGAAACCAAAGCCGGGCTAATTGAAACTTACAGTCATATGGAAAAGATCGGCGTTTTAGTTGAAATCAACTGTGAAACTGATTTTGTAGCCAAAAATGAAGAATTTGTAAAATTTGCGCATAATTTAGCTTTGCAAATTGCCTCAATGAATCCAGAAAGCGTTGATGATCTATTGTCTCAAGATTATATTTTTGAAAATGGGAAAACAATCAAAAATTATCTTGAAGTAATTATTGCCAAAACAGGTGAAAATATCACCATAAAACGTTTTGTGCGTATGGAATTAGGAGGAAAAGATGTATCAAAAAATAGTTGACCAACTTGAAAGTGAGATGACTGATATTGTCAGTCAGTTTGATGACCAGCTTAAAAGTATTCATGCTGGAAGAGCGAGTACGGCAATTATTGAGGATATTAAAGTTACTTCTTACGGAACCAATTTGCCACTTAAACAAATTGCGACCATATCAGTCCCAGAGTCAAATGTTATCTTGATTAGTCCTTGGGATATTTCTCAAAAAGATAGTGTCATAACAGCGATTAAAACGAGCGATATTAATGTTAACCCAAGCGATGATGGAAAAAATATTCGTTTGTTTTTTCCACCAATGAGCGAAGAGAGAAGGGAAGAGTTGAAAAAAATTGTTAAAATTAAAAGTGAAGAAGCTCGAGTTGTCTTGCGGAATTTGCGAGAAGATGGTTGGAAACAGGTACAAAAAATGGAGAAAGATAAAACTATCACTGAAGATGATAAATACGAAGCTGAGAAAATTCTTAATAAACAAATTGCCAAGTTTAACGAAGAGGTAGAAACTATTTCGGAAAAGAAAAATAATCAACTCGATAATATCTAAAATAATTTATGTTATTGATCAATATTTTAGGTTTTGTACTAATTTTAGGAGTTTTAGTTTTTGTCCATGAATTTGGACATTTTATTGTCGCCAAGTGGTCTAAAATGAAAGTTAATGAATTTGCGTTTGGCTTTCCGCCAACCCTTTTTTCATGGCGAAAAAAAGGCACTAAATATTTAATCAATTTAATTCCAATCGGTGGTTACGTTAAAATCGAAGGTGAAGATAGCGATTCAAAAAATCCTAATTCATTTAATCGCCGACCAATTCGATTTCGAATTTTAACTCTGTTTGCTGGGGTTTTTATGAATTGGTTGTTGGCAGTGGTAGTACTGACAATTGGTTTTATGATCGGTATGATTCCGCCAATTTCTGATTATTCGAACTATCAAGGACAAAAAGAAACGGGAGTTATTATAACAAAAACGATTGAAGGTTCCCCTGCTCAGACTGCCAAACTTGAAGCCGGTCAAAAAATAGTTTCAATCAATGGAAAATTGGTCTACGAATCAGAAGATGTTAGTCAATTAACCAAATTGCATAAAGGACAAAATATTACACTCGAGCTTTCAGATTTAAACGGTAATAATAGTGAAATTAAATCAATTTTGTTAGGCGAAAATGATGTGCCGTTAGGGGTCTATTTATCCGAAGTCTATAAAGTCAAATTAGGATTTTTTAAAGCAGTTATTGCTTCTATAAAAGAAACTTTTGTTGTTATCTGGGCAATTGTTGTTTTTCTGGGACAATTTTTAAAACAATTATTCGTAACTGGCACTCTTTCTGATGACGTAGCTGGACCGGTCGGAATTTATTTTTTGACTTCACAAGCAATTGGCATGGGTGTGGTGGCAGTACTTCAATTAGTGGCGATATTCTCGGTTAATTTAGCAGTTATAAACATTCTTCCTTTTCCGGCGTTGGATGGTTGACGAGCTTTATTTATTTTACTTGAAAAACCGTTTGGTAAGAAAATTGTTCACGAAAAAATTGAAGCGGTTATTCATATGATTGGTTTTGTCTTATTAGTTTTATTGATTGTTGCGATCACATACCAAGATATTATCCAAAGAGCCCGGTATAGCTAGGAAATAAAAATTAAAACTCAAATTTATCTTTTATCTTTGATTTTTGATTTTTATTCGTGGTATCATAAGTAATATGACAGACTATTATTCAAAACATTTTACAAAAACTTTAAAAGAAGATCCAAAGGACGAGGAAGCAATTAACGCTAAGCTGTTAATTCGAGCTGGATTTATTGATAAACAAATGGCGGGAGTGTTTACACTTCTACCCATGGGGTTAAAAGTTGTCAATAAAATTAACAATATTATCCGAGAAGAATTAAATACAGTTGGTTGTCAAGAATTATTTATGCCTGCATTTCAGTCAAAAGAACTTTGGGAAAAAACCGATCGTTGGAATACGGATAATCAAGTAATGTACCAAATGAAAGATAATTCAGGCAAGGAAGTTGGTCTTGGTTATACACATGAAGAAGTTATTACAGAAATTGCCACAAAATATATTCGATCATATAAAGATTTACCTCAAGCGGTTTATCAAATCCAGACCAAATTTAGAGACGAGCCAAGAGCTAAAAGTGGTATTTTGCGTGGTAAAGAATTCTTAATGAAAGACTTATATTCATTTCATATTGACATAAAAAATCGAGACAAATTTTATGAAAAAATCAAAGAAGCTTATAAAAAAATATTTAAACGGATCGGAATTGATACAGTTGTAACTAGTGCGAGTGGTGGAACATTTTCTAAATATTCTCATGAATTTCAAACTATTTCAGAAAGCGGTGAAGATACAATTTTTGTATGTAGCAAATGTCAATCTGCAAATAACAGTGAAATTATTAATGAAAATGGAAAAAATTGTAAAGAATGCAACCAAGAATTAGTCGAGAAAAAAGCGATTGAGGTTGGCAATATTTTTAAGCTTGGGACAAGATTTTCTAAAGTATTGGGATTATATGTTGCAGATGCAACTGGTAATAAAAAACCAGTCGAAATGGCGAGTTATGGAATTGGTCCAACTAGGGTTATGGGAACGATTGTTGAGGTTAGTCATGACGGTAAAGGAATAATTTGGACAAAAAGTGTTTCACCATATGATATACATATAATTCAAATCCTAAATTCTAAATCCGAAATTCTAAACAATAATAAAACTTCAAATTCCAAATTCAAAACAGAAGAAATTGTAAATCAATTAGAAAAAGCGGATTTGGATGTTTTGGTTGATGATCGGGAAGGAATAAGTACTGGTGAAAAATTAGCTGATGCGGATTTGATTGGAATCCCATATCAAATTATTATTGGTGATAAAACTGCGGAAGATGAAGTTGAAATAAAAGATAGAAAAACAGGCAAGGTGGAAATTGTTAAGATTGCTGAAATAAAAAAAATAATTAATAATTAATATCTCAAAATTAAGAATCTAATTTAAAATTGTGAATCGATGAAATATTTAAGATTGTAATTTTGGATTTTGAATTGTGATTATTAACTCTTAATTATTAATTCTTAACTGACATAATAATTAATTCATCAATCAATAATAACTAAAGATACAGGAGGGAAAATGATTTCGGGACATCCGATTATTGTAGCAAATTGGAAAATGAACACATCACTTGCAGATGCAATAATTATTGCTAGCTCGGTTAGAAAAGCGTTAGAAGAAATGCATCATGTTGAAGTTGTTCTTTGCCCTGAATATATTTGGCTTTATCCAGTTAAAGAAGAATTATCAAAGTTCCCATTAAGCAATTTAAAAATTGGTGCTCAAAATATTTCTCAATTTGACAATGGTTCATACACTGGCGAAGTCTCTGCCCAAATGATAAAAAATTTAGTGCAATTTGTAATTCTTGGTCATAGTGAAAGAGTTGATAATTTCGGTGAAGATGAGGAGACAACTAATAAAAAAATCAAGCTTGCACTTGATCACGGAATTCACCCTATTGTTTGCGTTGGAGAAAGAACTAAGTCTGAAACAAGTGTTACTTTTGTGATCAATAAATTAAAAAGAATATTAAAATCTATTAGTAATGAAGAGTATCAAAATGTTCTGATTGCCTACGAACCAGTTTGGGCAATCGGGACTGATAAAGAGGCAGAGAGTGATTATGTTGATGAAGTAGCCAAAAAAATTAAAGAAAAACTGTCAGACGATTTGAAAATTCTTTATGGTGGTTCAGTCAGTAGCGATAATGCGAGCAATTACTTAACTCATCGTCATGTTGACGGATTGTTAGTTGGAAGAGCGTCGTTGAAGACAAGAGAATTTATTGAAATTTGTAGTCTAGCTAACGGAGGTGTGTAGTGATATCGGTAAAAAACGCTAGTTTGTTGAATAAAAAAGTTCTTCTTAGGGTAGATTGGAATGTACCGCTTAGTGAAGCGGGAAGAATTATTGATGATTTTCGTATTCGGAAATCAATAGAAACGATCCGTTTTTTAATTAAAAGTAAAAAAGTCAGTAAGATTCGAGTTGTTAGTCATCTTGGCAGACCAAAGGGTAAGGGTTTTGAAAAAGAACTATCTTTAAAACCGATCGCATCTAGATTCAAAAAATTGGTCAATTTTGAGATTAAGAATATTGAAATTCTAGAAAATATTCGTTTTTTAGCGGGTGAAGAAAAAAATAGTCAAAATTTAGCTAAAAAATTGGCACTTAATATGGATGTTTTTGTTAATGACGCTCTATCGGTTTGCCATCGTAGTCACGCTTCGGTAGTTGGTGTGACAAAAATTTTACCAAGTTATGCTGGTTTGCAACTTGAAAAAGAAGTTGAATTGTTAAATATGTTGTTAAGAAAACCGCACCAACCTTTTATCGTAATTATTGGTGGGGCAAAAGTTAAAGATAAATCAGAGACGATTAAAGCTTTGTCCAAAAAAGCTAGTAAAATTTTGCTTGGTGGTATGGTAGCTAACCAAATTTTAACATCAAAAAATAAACAATGGTTGCAGAATAAAAAAATCTATTTGCCAGTCGATGGAATATTAGAGGATGGAAAAAGTGTTGAAATTCAGAAAATTCCTAGAAGTGAAATTAATAATATTCGAGATATTGGGGAAGAAACGATTGAGAGATATCTCGATTATCTTTCTGAATCAAGAACAGTTTTAATCGCCGGAGCGTTAGGTAAATTTGAAGATTATCGTTTTGCAAAAGGAACAGAAAAAATAATTCAATTTTTAGCCAAATCAAAATCAATCTCAACTTTTGGCGCCGGTGGCGATACGCTCGAAAAAATAAATAAAATGCGACTGGGTGACGATTTTACCTACCTTTTTAGTGGTGGCTCAGCGTCGTTGGAATATTTATCTGGCAAAAAACTCCTCGGTCTCGAAGCCCTCAAATAAAAAAGCACCCAGCTGGGTGCTTGTGGAAAGTTAACTTAATTGAAAATTACAACTGATCGTGAATCTAGCGAATACCTCAGGATATTTGTCGGTAAAAAATTTAAGAGTATCTCTAACCGACATAAAAAACATTGAATCATAAACACAAATAAAGTGCGTGTATTTATTGATTCTCATAACAGCAGTTTTATTGACATGGGTGACTTCTACCGGTCTGAATAAGAATCCCTTTCGAATTATTCGTTTTTGTTGAATAGCCTTTATATATAAATGAGTACTCAAGGAATTAATTTGAAAATCTATACCCGGAAAACTCGATGCCAATTCTAAGTAAATTTTATCTGTTATATACCTAGATAAGGTACTTTTTTCTATTTGAATTTTGCAATTTTCTTCATTTCTAAGTAAAGAAAATACATTCTCTGCTCGTGGGAACAATTGTTTGGCTACTTTCGATATTTCATGAAAATCAAGTCCCCCAACTTCTTCGTGAGAAAATAATCTATTTTCTACAGAAGCACCTTCTTCCATTTCATCCTCCTGTCAATGTTCGAATTCATAGACAATATACTATTTTTCACCTTTCTTGTCAACAAAACCCCCTAAGCCAAGCTCCGCAACCTTCAAGGTTGCGGAGCGGTCAGGTTCAGAAAGTTTGGGTTTGGTTTAAATTATGAAATATTGAGAGATCGAAAACTACTATTATTTCTAATAATTAACCACTATAATTATTGTCGTTTTGTGATTTAATGATTGACAATTGTTTTTGTTCTTCAATTCTTTCTACAACAAATTTCATATAATTAGCTGGCTCAATGTTAATTATTTTTCTAAAATTACAGATGCCATCATTATTATTTTTCCGAGTTAAATATTCTTTATATGAAGAAAAATCCCAATATTCAGGCATTGCTACCAATCCAGCTGAAACTGGATTTAAATGGATATATCTAGTTAAGTGTAATAATTGTTCATCGGACTCGATAAGTATTCTTTTAAAATTGTCTTCCCAAAGTGTTCCTTTTCTTCCATTTAAAATATTAAAGTATTTGGTAAAACTATTTTCAACCTTTGACATATAGGTTGAAATTCCATTGTTTACTTTTTGTTTTAGAATTAAATGAAAATGAGTTGGCATAAGGCAATAGGCAATGATTTCAACTAATTTGTCTTGTTGGCTTGAGTCTTTGTTAGGCTCGGTTGAGTTTTCATATTTATTTTCTAAATATTTAGATAGGCTCAATTTTTGAGGATAAGTTTGATAATATCCAATAGTTCTAACAAACCTTTCACAAACTTGTTTTTTGCTAAATATTCTATATTTTGCAATACTTCGGTTGATAATGTGATAGTGGAAATCATTTATTAATGGAGTTCGATAGTTAGCCATACATTAATTATAGCACCTAAGCCAAGCTCCGCAACCTTCAAGGTTGCGGAGCGGTCAGGTTTAGATTTGTCTTGTTTCGGTAGTTAGGGGCGATAATTATGAATTGAAAATTAATTATAGTATAATGTATGTAATGAAGAATTTTGATTCGTTTATTTCGTGGGCGAAACGGAGAGGTTTTGTTTTTGAGTCGCAAGAAATGTATAGCGGGCTTTCAGGCGTCTGGGATTTTGGCTATTATGGAACGCTTTTCAAAAAAAATATTAAAGATTTTTGGTGGAAAAAATTTGTGGAATCACGGAGCGATGTGGTAGCGGTTGAAAGCTCAATTTTAACCAAAGAAGCTGTTTTTAAAGCTTCCGGTCATTTGGAATCGTTTACTGATCCGATGGTAGAATGTCGAAAATGCCAAGCTCGTTTTCGTGCCGATGAAGATAAATTCAAGGGCAAATGCGTGAATTGTGGGTCAGACAAATTGTCCGAACCGAAAAAATTCAATTTAATGTTCCAAACTCAACTTGGAGAATTTTTACGACCTGAAACTGCGCAAGGAATGTTTGTTAATTTTAAAAGCATATTAGAAACAACACGCAAAAAAATTCCGTTTGGTATTGCTCAAATTGGCAAATCATTTCGCAACGAATTGGTTTCGTCCGGCAACTTTTTATTTCGTTTGCGTGAATTCGAAATTGCCGAAATAGAATATTTTGTTCATCCCGAAGAAGACGATTACTATTTTAATCAGTGGCAAAAAGATTGGGAAAATTTTTTGATTAACATTGGATTAGACGAAAAAAATCTCAAAAAATTTTCCCATCCGAAAAAAGATCTGGCTCATTATTCAAAAAAGACGGTTGATTGGCAGTATAAATTTCCTTTTGGCTGGAGAGAGTTATCTGGCTTAGCAAATCGAACCGATTTTGACCTCAAAAATCACTCTCAAAAATCAGGTAAAGATCTAACTATTTTTGACGAAAAAAATAATAAAAAATATTTCCCATATGTTATCGAACCAACGATCGGCATCGAAAGACTATTTTTTGCGCTTTTGTGGGAAGCATTCGAAATTAGCGATGGTCAAAATCGGCTGAATCGGGGTGAAATAATTCTCAAAATTAATCCAAAGTTATCACCAATCAAAGTGGCGATTTTTCCACTAGTCAATAAGGAAGGAATGGATAAAACTGCTCAACAAATTTTCGAAGACTTGAAAGAAAAAATTAGTTGTGAGTATGACGACAAGGGTTCGATCGGTCGTCGTTACCGAAGGCAGGATGAAATTGGCACTCTGTTTTGTGTAACAATTGATGGCGAAACTAAAAAAAATAAATCAGTCACCATTCGGCACCGTGATACCGGTCGGCAAAAAAGAATTAAAATTAAAGACCTTTACAATTATTTAGAAACTAATATATAATTAATTTAGAAACCTTTAAAAAGGAGGAGTTTTGATTAAGAATGATTTTAAAAAACGGGTAGTATTAAGTGCTATTGCAGTTTTGGCGTTAAACGCAACAGCGATTGGGATTTGGAGCGCCAATTCTGGAAAATTAACCTCATCTGCCGATGTGGTGCCAGGCGAAAAATATATCAATGTGCCGATTAAAGAGAGTAATTTAAAAACTAGCAGTGGGGTTAAGACTCAAGCCAATTCAACCGTAATGGCAAAACCGGTCAATATCGATCTCGATAATCCGCTTTTTTCAGAGCCAATTGTGACGATAACAAAAGTTGGGATCTAAATTTGGTTGGTGGCGGTAGCTTGTTACCATTAAATTCACAAGTTACTCACACTTTTACATACGGACAAAGCGACTCATCAACGAAACTTAATTTAGATATTGGAAATACGCTTTTTCCTCAAATTTATCAAGATCCCCGTCCACCTATTAGTAATATTATTCTATATTACAATTCTAATGATGATATTTATTATAATGATGTGACTAAAGCGTTGCCAAAAGTGGCTCAATGCACTCAGGCTTTAGTTGATATGGCAGGAAAAAACATAAACACAGTTTACGATGGTAATTATGGTACATTTTTAGTTGGTAAAGGGACATCACCAAATGGATGTATAAATGTGATTAATGTTGAAAATGGAAATTTTTATCCGATTTTAAAAAGTACTGGTTTCTTTGAATCCGCTTCTCTTAATCAAAAATTTACTGACACAGAAAACAGCACTCAATATGGTCTGACGGTAAAGTTGAAAGTTAATTCAGGTAAAGCAATTGTTGGTCTTTCGTCAGACACAAAAACAGTTTATTCCGAAACGCTTGAGGCTTCTGAAACAGTTCAGACCGCTAACATAACTTGGCGTGATTTAGATCAAAAACCGAATCGGGTAATCATCGGTTTAGTTGGTCAAGCGTTTGATGTCGATCTCTATTTAACTCAGCTTTATCGTCCAGTGGCGAGTAGTTTGTCGACTATTTCAATTGGCGGAAGTAACATTGACCAATTTACAAAAATTATTCCCAAAGAAAAATATTTTTACAATCCAGCTAATCAAAGTTTTGAAACAAAATTGACCAACACTTCAGATAAAGTCGCTTATTGGAAAACGGCAACCACTAATTTTGATGTACCCCCACCTCCGCCGGGCGGTCAAATAACTACGACAACTCCAGGTGGTCCACCTCCTCCACCTCCACCGCCAACTAATCCAAGTACAACAAGCACAACTTCAGTTTCTGGTCAAGGTGATGATGGTCCGCCCGCTCCGCCACCAACCCCGGGCACAACCAGTTTTCTATTTGGTAAAGTAGAAGCCCAAAGTTCTATATTTACCAGTGATTCAATCAACCAACCGAGAATTAAAATTAACGAAACGCCAGATGCAAATGGCGTAGTTCAAGGTGTTAGCGATGGCGTGAGAAGTATGCACTTTCAAGGAATCAATGTTACTAGCACGACTAGCTCATATTTAGTCGATTTTATCTATCAAACACTTGGGGATAACTTTATTGAAAACTATTCAAAATATGCAAATTTTGGCTTCGAACTTAACGCAGATATCAAAGTTATACGTGGAAAAGTTGTCGCAGGAGTCGCAAATTCAAGCGATATTAAAAGCAAAATAAAACTTTCTAATGCTATTAGTCAAAGCGAACAGATCCAACATGTCGTTTTGCCAATTTCAGCTCGTGATATTGAGAGAGATAATTTTGATATGATTGTGGTGGGTGGAGTACAGGGTTTAGTTGATTTTTATTTAGATAATGTATACTTAACCATCACCGACCCAACTTATTCAAACAATACTTCTTACGCTAAATACCGTTTTTCTGGAACACCAGACAATTTGAATTGGGATCTAGCTAAATGGGGCAATTTTGAAAAACCTGTTGGCGAAAATCGTATAGTGGAAATAAATCCAGCCGATGATATTGCCGATGGTAGTCAATTTGTGCGAGTTCAAAGCGCATTGTATAGCGAAGATCCATATTATGTACCAGGAATAGAGAGCTTAGATCTTTACTTCACCGAATTAACTACTCCGTTAGTAACTACAACCACAACTTCCGACGGAATTACCACGACGACTGAAGTTGGCACCACGACTACTACAACAACAACCGAACCAGTTATCCCACCAATTAATCCTAAAACGCCAATAACCGAAGTACCATTTTCCAAGCTTGTTTCAACTGGTGGAGTTTTATGGGTGAATCTGCTTGTTTCAATGTTGCTGTCTGGATTCTTGACATGGCTGATATTTAGGAAGAAAAAAATTGCGCCAATTCAACAAGCATAATATGAAAAAAATAGTTCTAGTTGGATTAACATTTATCCTGTTTGCGAGTTTGTTTTATTTGTTAATTACACTTCCAACTTGGATCGTAAGGTTAAAGTACAAGATTCGAGGGACTGAACCGATAAACAATTCGCTTGTTTTTCCTTCAACTAATGCTAAAAACGACATATCAAATATCTCAACTAATATAACCGATGAGAGTGGAGCAACCAAAAAAGTTTATCGGTTTCCTAAAGATTTAGTGGATAACCAACTTTTCATTCCGAAAATTAATTTAACAGCACCAATCAATTGGGGAGTAGCGACTGATGATGCCTCGCTTTTAAACTCGCTTAAAACTGGGTTAGCGCATTTTAATATTAGTTCATTGCCGGGCGAAATCGGCAATATTTTTGTGTCCGGTCATTCTTCTTATTATTGGTGGGATAAAGGACAATACAAAAAGGTTTTTGCGCTTTTGCCTGAAGTAAAAAATGGTGATGCCATCTATCTTAAATATCAAAACAAGCCTTATATTTATCAAGTTGAAGAAACAAAAGTAGTTAAACCAACCGATATTTCAGTGGTTAATAAAACCGACTATCCAGTTATTTCGTTGATGACTTGTGTGCCGATCGGAACAGCGCAAAATCGTTTGATCGTGCGTGCCAAGCAGATTTATCCACAGAAATCACAGGTTAGTCAACAGAGAGAAAACAATTTGCAGACTATTCCTAAAGTATGGTAAAATAAAAAATAGATTTAAAATCAATTAATTTTTAATATATTAAGGAGTGGTAAGATGTCAATCAAAAGGGTTTCAAAAGCAAAAGCACAACAATTTATTGGTCTGTTTGCGGGTTTGGCGGTGTTTGTAGCGTTATTGACCATTGCGCTTGTAACTAAACCGAGTGCTGATACAACTAATCCAATTGGAAGTTCGGTAGTAGTTGGTCCAGTACAAACTATCGTTGACTCTGAAAATAACAAAATCGGAGAAGCAAAAATACTTTTAAGAGATAATCCGATTGCTGGACAAAATGTTCGGGCAGCATTGGTGGTTAGTAATACCAAAACGTGGTCTCTTAAAAATAATGGCAACAATGTTTCGTTTGCGCCTCTTGTTGATATTTATCGTGGAGGGACACTGGGAACATACAATAAGATTATCACGGACAATGATCGGGTTTTGATGAGCAAGGCAAGTGAAAATCAATTTAACCAATACTCACTTACTCGAGTTAATCAACCAGTCATTTCGGTAGGAGGTGCTACTAATTCAATTGAAAGTAAGGATATAGTTTGGTCAATTCCAGATATTGCTAATACGACCGCTAAAGCACAGCTTGATGGATGGTTGAGTCGAAACTTTTCAGTTTGCAAACAGCTAGATTTAACTGAAACGGCTATTACTTCGACAGACGCTCTACAAAACGCCTTGATTGGTTTGACTAGTACCTCTACTTATTGTGCCGATACTTCAAATCGGGTGGTTGATAATTTAGATATATATATGCATAGTCAACCTGAAGAATTTATGTTTTCTCAGGAAAATACGACTGCTACTTCTGCTCACTACCGTACCAAGGCTATTAAACATCATATTTTTTCCGACATATTAAAATGGACCCCAGCTACCAGCCAATTTTTGCAAAAACCTTACATTAGTATACCTCATACGAATTTAGGGAAGACTCAAATTCAAGCAATTGAAAATATGAAGTTTGTGGCACCTCCCAACAGCACTTCTGTTTCACTGCTTCCAGAAGGTCAAATTTTGGCAGAATTTAATTTTAAAGTTCCCGATGCGACTGTTCAAAATAGCAATTTGGATATTAAACTACCAGTCACTTACGTTGTTCCGGACAGGAAGTTCAAGGAGGATCAAAGCATTGGCTCTCCCTTTCATTTAGTTAAAAAACATTCTGAGGTTTCGGTAATTAACAATACAACACCGTATTATGTACCGTATTGCGGTTACAACTATATTTGGGATAATACAGGGCAGTTTAGCGGGTTAAATTGTGATACCTCAACTATTGTCCAAGGAGCTATAAAAGGTGTGGCAAACGATTTTTGTCCGTGGGATTTTACGGCTCCAACTATGACTTGTGGTTCTGGAATAAAGCTATCGTCATCGGAGCCGATTACTGGTACTAATAAAGCAAATGTTTTTGATGTACCTTATTCGTATATAAATGCACAAAAAGCAGTTAATGAATTTAATGTTAAAAAGACAGCAACCATAACACTCAGCTATCCAATAGTTACTCCCCAAATCCTTTCTAGTGTAAGCGTGGCTTTGGCACCTAACACGGCTATCATTAATTCAGGCGATTCGGTGTCAGCGACATCAAAAATACTTGATCAGTTCGGTTCTGAATATATAAATCGAGTTGGATTAACATATAAATGGGAAGCGACCGAGGGCGCAAGTAATATTACAATTAATAATGCCACTGGTCCTGAAGCGACAATTATTGGAAAAAACACTGGGACTGCTGAGGTTTCTTCCAAGATTAAATTAACTGTTACTAGCGGAACAACATCTATATCTTCGGACCCTGTTACATTGACGATTAAAAATTTACCGCCGAATGAATCGTTTACCTCAGTATTAGTCACTCCGTCGAGTGCTACTATGAATAATGGAGAAGAAAAGACTTTCACAGCAATTGCGCAAGATTCATTAGGTAGAGCTGTAACAAGTGGGATTAGCTATCAATGGACAATTGGCGACGCAACTGTAATAACTTCTTCTGGGAGTACGACTTCTAGTACAGTAAAAGTTATTGCTAAAGACTTGACATCGACTAAGACAAGTAGTTTAACCGTTAAAGCGACTGATGCCAACAACTTCTCGCATAATGGAAACTCATCGATTACAGTTAACGCTAAACCACAGACGACAACAACCACTACTGGCGGTGGAGTAGTTATACCTGTTATTACAATGGCAATTAGTCCGTCTTCGTTAGCACTTGTTTCTGGAAATAGTGGAAAATTAACTGCAACAGCTTCAATCAATGGAGTACCAAACACTTCAAATGAAATTAGTTACGATTGGAAGAGCGATAAACAGACAGTGGCTGAAGTTATCGGTAGTGGTAGGGAAGTCAATATTAAAGCTAATAGCGTAACAACTCAAACTTCTGCCACAATAACATTAACAGCATCTTACAGAGGAATTAGTCGGTCAGGGACGGTTGGGGTAATAGTGATACCAGCCCCAGTGATAACCCCAACCACAACAACTGCTGTGCCAACGACGACTACTACCACTACACCCGATCAAGCTGCTCCGGATATCAATGGGCACAATACAACCTATAATTATCCATCTTCAAGC
>Ga0076299_109_pt1 | contig 40799 bp, 41 predicted proteins | sample RifGroA2_FD_67793 | JGI IMG/M metagenome (GOLD analysis project Ga0076299, IMG submission 67793) | Berkelbacteria bacterium GW2011_GWA2_35_9 | reverse complement strand
TATTTAAATCAATGTTAATGTTACGGGGAGGATAATTTCTAAAAAAAATATATTCATCGTGTTCGCTAACATGAAAAGCTAAAAAACCGTTTGCTTCAGGATACTTGCGGAAATATTCTGTCAATTCTTTTAAGCGATTAAGAAATTCTGGGTTTTGGCAGAATTCATTTAGTAACAAATTTTCTGGTAATAAATCCATTCCCGAATCAACCGATCTATTATTTATTATTTCGCGTTCTGATTCCATAAATATTTAGTCTAGAGCCATCTTTATTAATAACTCAGTGGTAGCCTGTAGGGGAGTCGAACCCCTGTTTCCAGGATGAAAACCTGGTATCCTGACCGCTAGATGAACAGGCCGAAATTATTTTAACGAATCCTCTAAATTATTCAATAAAAACTCTTTTTGTCTGCTTTGTTTTTTAAGTGCTATCTCTCTCTTTCGGGCATCCGTTTTTGACTTGAAAGCTTCGTAATAAATTAATTGATGTTTTCCTCTATTTTTTGTTGATTTAGTTTTATTGTGATTATGTTGTTTTATTCGCTCTTTTAAATCAGCAGTATATCCAATATATACTTTGCCGGCGATACTATTCTTTAACAAATACACATAATACATTAACTAATTTTAACATACTTAAAATCCATAGGATGTCCAGCCAAATGCTGGATCACGCTTTTGGCGTGAAAAACCTGCTGTCCTAACCACTAGACGATGGCGCCATAATAGTTATTGTAAATTGAAAACTGTAAATTGTAAAATAATTTATGGAGGACCAGGTGGGGTTCGAACCCACGACCCATTGCTTAAGAGGCAATTGCTCTAACCACTGAGCTACTGGTCCATAACTTCATTCTTTGCTGTATAGAAATATATTAACATACTTTTATAAATATTGGACGGGTATTAAACCGTCCATTTTAGCTATAATAAGTACTTTAAAATTTGATCCCAATTATATCTTTTATAATTAGTTACTCCTAAATTCCATGGCTGTGCATAACAAATTGGTTCAATGTTTTTACTTTTCCAATTTTCAAATTCATTAGGATTATCTTCTATTAGGTATGAAGCACCTATATCATTAGCGATTTCTTCTTTGCTTTGCCTTCTTTCCCCTCCCGCATACGGATTGTTGGCACCATTTGAATAAAATAATGGTATATTTGGTAAATACATATCTCTCCAAATACTTGTTTCTTCTTTGAATTCATCTCTTCGGCTTGTAATTATTACAATAATATACTTTTCTCTTAATTTCTCTATAGCTCTTAATGCTCCTTTTATTATTGGTAATTTAACAAGACCATACTGACATGACCTTATTCTATCAAGTATTATAATTATTTCTCTTGATATATTAAAATTTGTAGAAAAATCATGATCATGCATATTTTCATATTGATAATTAGTACCCATTATTAAATTTGCAAAATTTAAAAAATTACCAAACCAATCAACAATAACTCCATCAATATCTGTCGCAATCATTGTTTTTTTCAATTCTGACCTCCCTTGTCCAAGTACTAATCACCAACCAATTATATATATTGATCGACAAAATGTCAACAATAAAACCCGCATTTGCGGGTTTCTGCCTGACGGTTAACTGTACTCGGAACTAATTTACAAGTACAAGTTTTATATGGTACCGAGGGCGAGATTTGAACTCGCAAGCCTTTTCAGGCACTAGATCCTAAATCTAGCGTGTCTGCCAATTTCACCACCTCGGCATAATTATAATCTTACCTATTCTAATATTATCATTTACTTATTCTGCCAATTTCCCTGCATTCGCAGGGCAGGCACCACCTCGGCATTTATGGTACCCGGGGAGAGATTTGAACTCTCACACTCTTACGAGCACAGGATTTTGAGTCCTGCGTGTCTACCATTCCACCACCCGGGCAATAAATTTAGAATTTCGAATATAGATTTTAGATTTTAGAATACTAACCTTCAATCTTGTATACGAAACCAGCTGCTTTTTTGTGCCCTCCGCCACTAAATATCTCAGCAATTTTTCCAACATCAATTAACTTATTTTCAGATCTCATCGAGCCTTTTATTTTATTATTTTGTTGAATAAAAACAGCAAAGACATTAATATTTTTATCTGAGTTAATGAAATTAACTAAACCCGAAACATCATTCTGGTCACATCCATATTTTTCAAGTTCTAAATTAGTAATTACGGAATAAAGAATACCATATTTTTGGTTAAACTTCAATCTTTCTATTGCATATCCCCAAAGCTTAATCCGATTAAATTTTTTTCTTTCCTTCAAACAGCTCATAGCTAATTTAAGTTTTCCTCCGTACAGGAGTAAATTTGAAACCACTTCTAATGTTTTTTCATTAACATTAGAATGAAGCATTCCTCCAGTATCTGAATATATACCTAACAATAAATAGTCGGCTGTTTTACTTTCAATATCAACATTAAAATATTGAAATATATTATAAATAATTTCTGCTGTCGAGGATTTATCAGCATAAATTAAATATTTTGATACTTTTTTAATTTTTGTTCGATTATGATGGTCAATGCTAAATATTATTTTATTAAGAATATCAGTATTTATTAATCCTGTTAAATTAAAATCTGCACAATCAACTAAAAATATTAATTTCTCAACAATTGGATTATCCATTAGTTTTAGATATCCGTCTTGCAACACCAAAAACATTTCGGGCAACTCATCAAAACTATATATTTTAACTTTTTTACCAAAATATTTTAGTAGATCTCTTAATGCCAACGATGAGCCGACAGCATCACCGTCTGGGTTTTTATGGATAACAACAGCGATTTCTTCGTAAGAAGAGATGACCTTATAAAAATTAGCAATTGATTTCATTTAATGAAGTATATCTTTTGCCCTTCAAATGGCAAATCAGATTTCTTCAATTTTAACACTCCTTCAATTTCTTCATATCTTCCAATATTTGCAATATTAGTTTCTATTTTATCTCCATCCCCAAATGCAATTACGATTCTAGGATCAAAAATCTTAATATTTTTTTCAGTTGCAGATATTTTATTATCATCAGAAAAATTAACAAAAAGTATTTCAACATCTGGTAAATCTTCTAATTTTTTCTCATCAAGAACTTTATTAATTCCATCTAAATATCCAAATCCAAATTCATCATCTTTAAAAACATAACCACCTTCGCTTAATCCATAAGCCAAAATTCCACCAACTTCATACTCGCCGGGTCCGGGTAGTTTGAAATCATTTATTTTAACACTTTCACTAATAAACTTTACGGCAGAATTTTTATTTTTTACGATCAGCTTCCCCTCTTTTTTGGTAATAATCATTTTTTATTTTTAATTTTACTTTTAGTTGCTTTAGTTTTATTTTTGGTAACTTTTTTTTCTATTTTTTTTGTTTTATTTTTTTTCTCAGATTTAATTAATTTAAGAGAAATTTTTTTATTTTTTAAATCTAAATCTAATATTTCAAATTTATATTTTTTATCTTTTTCTAAAACTTTGTTCGGGTCGGTTATTTTCTTACCTAAATTTGAAATATGCACCATACCTTCGACATTTTTCATAACTTCTACGAATGCTCCATATGGAGTAATGCTAGTAATTTTTCCCTCGATTGTATCCCCTTTCTTAATTTTTCCTTCTGCCTTCTCCCATGGATTTTTTTCAAGAGCTTTGATTGAAAGAGCTAATCTGCCATCTTTTAATGAAATAATCACTGCTTTAACTTTTTGACCTTCTTTGTAATTTTTTTTCCAATCAACCTGTTTGTCCCAAGTTATCTCGCTATAATGAATCAAACCATCATATTCTTTTTTTTCAATATTTATTTTAACAAACAATCCAAAATCTACAATCGATGTAATTAATGCCTCGACTTCTTTGCCTAATTTAAGATTTTTTACATCTTCATCCTTGATCGATCCAACAGCAATTTTTTCTGAAAAAATTAATTTTTCTGAATTTTTATCCACCGACATTACCTTCACATCCATTAATTCTCCGACGAAACTCTGTAATTTTTTCAAGATTAAACTTTGATTGCCACCTTCAACTTTTGGATAATTGTTAGGCGCTAATTGAGAGACCGGAATAAATCCTTCAGTGTCTTTATACTCAGCAATCAACCCACCACGATTTGCAGACTTAATTTTGACTTGAATATTTTCTTTGTTTTTCTTTTTTTCTTCTAAAATGTCCCAAGCTCGATCATTGTCAGCTTGTTTTAATGATAAAATCACAAAACCATTTTCATTTTCTGCAAGAAGTACGCTGGCTGTAATAATATCCCCTGGTTTAATATCGTTACAACTATATGAAAATTCTTTTTCTGGTATAACTCCGCTAGCTAATCCGCTCACATCAACAGTAATTTTATTTTTTGATTTAGTCAAAACTTCTACCTCAACCGAATCTCCAACTGAAATTGGAACAATATCTTGTCCATATTTTTCAACTAATTCATCCATACTGACAGTTTTTTTGGTTTTTGTTGCCATACTATTTTTTTCCTAAATATTTTTGAAAATTTATTTCTTGTTTAATTTTTTTAATGTCTTTCTTATAGTTAATTAAAAAATAGATGAAAATATTAATTAACCAAATAAATAAAAATATTGTTAATAAATACCAAACTATTTGATAATTAAGAAGTGGAAGATCTTGCCACCTAAAAAATGTTAACATAAGGTAAGAAATTGTGCAAGTGTAGAGAAAAGATATTATTTTCTTTTGTAATTTTTCTTTCGCTTGATTATTGCTTAAAAAAAACAGTTGAAAAATTATATTTAATAATAATATTCCAAATGAAATTCCAGCAACCAAATAAAGCGTTTTCTCATCGCTTTTTGAAAATGGTTGATTTAAATCCAGAAATAAATTTTTTAAATCTTTAATCTTTAATCTTTAATCTTTTCTTTTGTATGGTGCCAAGGGTCAGAATCGAACTGACGACACGATGCTCTTCAGGCACCTGCTCTACCACTGAGCTACCTCGGCGTGGTAGGCGATGAGGGGCTCGAACCCCCGACCTTCTCGGTGTAAACGAGACGCTCTAACCAACTGAGCTAATCGCCCTATAATAATGGTGCCCCCTGAGGGATTCGAACCCCCGACTTCCACGTCCGAAGCGTGGCGCTCTAATCCACTGAGCTAAGGGGGCTTAATGAACAATTACAAATTGTAGTATAGCATAGAGTAATTGAAATTTCTAGCCTTATTTTCCGTACCAATATGATTTTAACTCTAAAAATTTACTATTCTGAATTGATTCTCTAATTTGTTTCATTAAATTGTTAACAAAAAATATATTATGATAAGTAATTAATCTCATACCTAGCATTTCGTTAGCAACAACTAAATGTTTAATGTAAGTTGCGGAATAATTACTACATATATTGCATTTGCAATATTCCGACAATGGATTTTCTAAAATTAATTTCACTGAACGAATATTTTTTCGCCAACGATTTATTTTGTTACCTCCGTCTTCCGGATAAATAAAATACATATTTCTTCTAGCTAGTCGGGTAAACCAAACGCAATCTAAACTATCAATACCTCTTTCAACTGCTTCAAAAATATCATCAACATCTCCAATACCTAACATATGGCGTGGTTTTTTATTAGATAAGTTACTAACAATATATTCAGTGATTTCATTTTTACTGTCTTTTGTATCTCCTAAAGCTCCACCGATTGCAATGCCATCAAAATTCAATTTATCAATGAATTTAGCCGAGATTAATCTCAAGTCTTTAAAAACCCCGCCCTGAATAATACCATAGATTTTTTGTTTTTTATTATATGACTCCAATGATCTAACAGCCCAACGATGGGTTCTTTCCATTGATTTTTTTGTATATTCAAAATTATGTAATGGAGATGTGCATTCATCAAAAGCAAAAATAATATCAGCGCCGAGATCGCTCTGTATTTGCATTGAAATTTCCGGTGAAAAAAAGTGCCTGCTTCCATCATGGTGTGATCTAAATTCAATTCCACTTTCCGTAATATTGACTAAACTTCTATCTTCTGTATTTTCAAGTTTTTTTCCATTAGGGAAAAAACCTATTTTACCAATTCCATGTTCCCTACCGGCACCTAAGCTCATCGCTTGAAAGCCACCACTATCTGTCATAGTGGGTAAATTTAAATTCATGAATTTTGAAAGTCCACCAAGTTTTTTAATAACTTTTTCATTCGGTCGCAAATGCAAATGGTATGTATTTGCTAAAACTAATTGGGTGTCAGTTTCTAATATTTCTTCACTACTTAAAGTTCTAACCGTTGCACTAGTTCCGACAACAGAAAAAAAAGGAGTGTCTATATCCCCATGATCAGTAGATAATTTTCCAATTCTAGCAATGGTTTTTTTATCATTTTTGAGAACTGTAAAAAATTTCTTTTTCATCAACATAAAAATGGAGCGGGTGATGGGGTTCGAACCCACGACCTTTTCCTTGGGAAGGAAACATTCTACCACTGAACTACACCCGCTTGAGTTAAATTTTGTAAACTTTATCTCCAGATCGAACCTTATCAACTACCTTAATCCCAACTTCTTCTCCCTTGTCAGCATTTTCTAAATCTTTTTTATCGACCTGGATTGATTCAACTGTCTGATCAATATTAGTAGTTGCACCTTCTATTTTGATAGAATCCCCAATGCTTAAATTGTCATCCAATTTTATGACAGCCACCGAAATGTTGCCAAAATAATGAATAACTTGACCAATTAAATTATCTTTCATGTTTTCGACCTTTCTTCCTCTTGATTAAATTATATTTATTTTATATCATATATAAGTAAAATAATAAAGGACATATTAAATATCAAAAATATATTTTTTATTTTGGACTGGTAGCTTCGTCCAAAGGACGATCAGCCTCTGGCTGACAATTGGTTACCTTATGAATAGTTATGTATAGTTTATATTTCATTAGAAGCGAAACCAATAATAGAGTTTATGTTGGGTATACTAGTAAATCAGTGGATGAAAGACTAAAAGAGCATAACCAAGGCAAAAACAAATGGACAAAAAATAATAGACCATTTAAATTAATGTACTTTGAGCAATATTATTGTTCAGATGATGCAAAAAATCGTGAGAAATTTTATAAAATGGGATTTGGGAAAAAAATTAAAAAATTAATTATTGACAATATCTAATGGACTGGTAGCTCAATTGGTTAGAGCATCTGCCTGTCACGCAGAAGGTTGCGGGTTCAAGTCCCGTCCAGTCCGCCAAGAGAAAACCCCGCATTGGCGGGGTATTTGTGTGGAATTAATCGATTAACTTTCTGATACTATTATTTTCCTCCTCTTAAGTTAGCATCTTTAACAAAATTCCAATAAGATAAATATCTTAATCCAGCAAAAAATTGATATATATAATTTGAATGTGGGTGAATATCCTTTCTTTTTAATGCAATTACTTTTACTGTTCCAATGTTTACAAACAATGATAATGCTCTTCTCAAAATCATTTTGACTTTGAATTTTCTGAATTTATCACAAATCACATAAATTGTTTTATTTGGATTTACATCTCTTGCAATTATTCTGCTCATACCATTATAAATATTTTGAGCAGTATTTACTGAATTTTCTTCTAAGTAAACTTGAACATATTCTGAATTTTCTGGTAGACCCAACCTATTCAGAATCTTTTTTCTTATACCGTAATTAAGAAAAACACTCCTTGCCTCTGATACTTCTAATTGCTTATTAGTAATTCCACCGCAGAGTATTATTGATGGAATTTTTTCCTCTAACATCAAATCAACAAAATATACTTCATCTTTATCAAAAATATTATTTCTATATAGTTCAACAAGTGCGTCCAGATATTCTGTATACCCATCCAATTCAATTGGGGTTCTTAATATATGATCATATAAACCATAAAGACAAACTAAATAATAAACATTTCCTTTTTCTTTTTTCAAGTTACACCCCCAAAAACAGAATAATTGAATTATATAGAATTAATTGTCTTGTGTCAAGAGTAATTATTTGCTAAAATATGATAGCTTTGTCAAAGTGTTGTTTAAGATTTTGCCGATGTAGCTCAGTCGATAGAGCAATACTTTCGTAAAGTAGAGGTCGGCGGTTTAAATCCGCCCATCGGCTCCAAAAAAAGCCCTTGTAGCTCAGTGGATTAGAGCGACTCCCTTCTAAGGAGTAGGTCGCAGGTTCGAATCCTGCCAAGGGCACCAAAAAATAATTTATAATTTATAATTAATATGATGGTGGGTGTAGCTCAATGGTAGAGCTCCAGGTTGTGATCCTGGTGGTTGCGGGTTCAATTCCCGTCACTCACCCCATAATAATCAATATCATTAAATTAATTTTTCAGCGTCTTTTAAATCAAAATTTCCAACTTTAGTTCTTTTGATACTATAAGCAACCGTTGGAATTTTTAATAATTCACCAATTTTTTCGACTAACGATCTTACATATGTCCCGCTCGAACATTCAACTTTTATTTTTGCAATCTGTTTTTCATTAATTTTGTATAGTTTTTGCAGTTGCAAACTATATATTTGACTCTTTCGTATTGGTAATTGCATATCATTGGCAATTTTTCCCTTTCTTGCCAAATTGTATAATTTATCACCTTTTATTTTTACAGCTGAATATTTAGGTACAATCAGTTTTATAATGCCAGTCAATTTATTGATACAAGATACAATATCTTCCTTATCAACCTCAACACTTTCTGCCTCATCTAGAGTTCTACCCTCCATATCCCCAGTTTCACTCTTTAAACCAAAAAGTATTTCAAATTCATATTCTTTATCTGATCCTGAAATTTCAGATAATTTTTTAGTATTTTCATTAATTGCTAAAATCAATAATCCGTCCGCCAAAGGATCAAGCGTCCCTCCGTGTCCAATCTTTTTAACTTTTAATTTATTTTTGTAATACTTTACTACATCAAAAGAGGTCCACCCTTTTGGTTTATTAACCAAGATAAAATCATTTTGAGAGTTCATTAAAATAGCTGTGAAAATATTAACAATGCTGTGATCGCAAAAATAAATATTGTAAATATTGACCCAAGTATAATGGAAACCCAATTTTTACCCGACAGTAACGATAGACCAATCAATACAATTAATAACGACCAAAAGTTTTTAATTATCAATTCATAATTGACTGAAATTAAATTTAAACTATCTAAAAGGGTTACTATCCCAAGTAAAATAATATATAGTCCGGCAAAAATTCTTCCGAAATTAATACAGGAACAATTATCTATCTCTTTTTTACAAAAATGACAATTTAACATATTAATCCTTTATTACCAAATACAATCCTAGACCGATAATGATTATTGAATAAAACAATTTAATACTTATCCAGAATGACGGAAAAATCTGTTGAGCCAATGATATAACTCCAATTAAAATTAGAACAACCGCCAGAATATCTCTAAAATCCCCGAATTTTTTTATTGGTAATTTATTTTTAATTTCTTGTGTATTATCTTTTTTTATCGTACCGTTTTCAGGCAATAAAATAGCTAAAATTAAATACAAAACAAAACCATAACCATTTACAAACGCTAAAATAACAAACGCAACTCGAACCGCTATCGGATCAATCTTAAAATATTCAGCAACACCTCCGCACACTCCAGCTATAATTTTATCGCTTTTGGATCGAAATAATTTGTTTTCCATTGATTAATTATAATATGTTTACTGGAATTTGTACAATAGTTCTTTATTTAATTATCATTTTCTGTTATAATCATAAGCGTTTTATGATTAAACCCCGTTCAATAAAGAGGCTATTCACAAAAAATCCACTTTTAACTGTTTTTGTTTTTTTAATTATTATCTTACAAGTAGTTCTCTGGTATATTTGGGTATTTATGTTTCAGTTTGACCGAACACCGGTAATTTTTTCACTTGTAATCAGTATTCTAAATATAATTATTTCTCTAGTTTCCTACCGATTTTTTTTATTTTCAGTTTATTTTCTATTAGCTATGCCTGTTTTTCTCTCAATACTAGATTATGTCCTCCTAAAAGGGATTTTATCAGTTCAATAGTATGGAAAATTATTTTTATCGCCGAGTATTGGAAATAATTCCTGGTTTATTAACTTGGTCAGCTTTTTTAATAACTTTTTTTCTCGCTTTTTACAGTCCGATCGCAATTGCAATTTTTATTCTTTGTTTTGATATGTTTTGGTTTTATCGTTCTATCAGACTTTCGATCAATACTTCGATCGCCTACAATCATATGAAAAAAGATGCAAAAATTGACTGGATTAATAAAATTAAAAGTATTGACTACTCAAAAAATAATAATATCGTTGCTAGTAAATATAAATTTGAAAATCTATATCAGGTTATTTTATTAATTTTTTATAAAGAACCAATTGAACTAATTGAAGAATCTGTTAAATCGTATATTTCATCAAACTATAATAAAGAAAAGTTTATTTTAGTTTTAGCAACTGAGGAAAGAGCTGGTGATCATGGGGAAATGGTTTATCGATATATACAAAATAAATATGGACAATATTTCCATACTATTCTTAAAACTGTACACCCTGCTGATTTAAAAGGTGAAATAAAATCAAAATCTTCAAATGCTACTTGGGGAGCGAAAGAAATAAAAAAATATTTAGATAAAAATAAGATTAATTACGATCAAGTCATATTGCATAATTTTGACGCTGATACTAAAACTCGTCCACAATTTTTCCATTATGTTGCATATAAATATTTGACTACCAACATCAATCAACCAACCTCATATCAACCAATTCATGTTTATCTTAACAATATGTGGGAGGCTCCGGCAGCCGTCAGGGTTGTTGCGATGAGTTCAACATTAATATTTATGCACAATACTCTTCGAGAAAAAAAATTACATCACTTTTCTTCTCGTGTTGATATTTTTAAAACATTGGTTGATATTAATTTTTGGACGGTTGACTCAATCCCAGAAGATTCTCGTGAATATTATGATTCGTTTTTTTATTACCAGGGTAAATTAAAAATTGAACCGCTTTACATTCCGCTAGAAATGAGCGCTGTTTTATCGGATACTTTTTTCAAAACAATAAAAAATCAATACCAGCAACTTCGTCGTTGGGCGTGGGGTATAGTTGATTTTCCGTATGTTGTTTTTAAAGCGTTTGAAGATAAAAATATTTCTATGTGGAAAAAAATGTATAAAATATTTTATCTTTTAGAAAGTCATTTTTCTTGGGCAACTGGAGCGATTTTTATAACAATTTTAAGCTGGATTCCAGCTTATTTTAATCCTGCATTTTCAAAAACAGTCTTAGGAGCTAATTTACCTTTTTATAGTCGATCGATTCTGATTTTTGCTTTGATGGGTTTAATAGTATCTATCTATATAAGTTTAAAATTGATTCCATCAAAGCCAGAAACAACATTTTATTACCGTGCGCATAAATATACCAGCTTTGTACTACAGTGGTTTTTAGTTCCGATTGTTAGTATATTTTTAAGTGCATTTGCTTCAATCGACGCACAGACAAGACTGATGTTTGGTAAATATTTAGAGTATCAAGTTTCGGATAAAGTAGCTATCAAGAATTGAAATATCTTATTATTAATGTATAATATTTTCTGTTCAGTGATTAATTTCGGGGAGTGGCTTCCCGACGCTTCGGTCGGGATTCCGACATCAGAGATCGTCGGAACAGCTTGGTAGAGTGATCTAATGTTATATAATATAAATAATGGTTGTACAATTGATTTTTCGGGGAGTGGCTCAGCTTGGTAGAGCGCGTCGTTTGGGACGATGAGGTCGCAGGTTCGAATCCTGTCTCCCCGACCAATTGAATTAGAAAATCCGTCCTTCGACTTCGCTCAGGACGGATTTTCTAATTCAATTGGTCGCAATTGCTGAACGAAGCTCGAACCTATTTTGAACGAAAAATGCTCGATTAACTCCGCTCCGCGTTTCCGCCCGCCGAAACTCGGCGAGCAAAGCAAAGCAATTTTCTTTTCAATTCTTTAATTTTTCGCGCGACCTTTTTTCTTTTAAACAACAACCAAAATGTTACACTTGCGAAGTGTAACATTTTGGTTGTTTGGATATTTATATATGGATAAATTTTACTTCTTGCTTTGGTAGAGTCAATAGAACCGCTCGATGGCTTTGAAGAGTTGGCACTAATACGATCTGAGTTTTTGAACCAATTTTATAAATTATACTATATTTATGTAAATGTCCGGCAAAATGTAATATCGGCGTATTATTTATTGATTTCATTTTAATCATTTCATCAATTAATTTTTTTCTTGGTGGTTCATGAGTCAAAACAATTTTATCTTTAAAATATTTTTTATCCTCGGGCAATTCTTCACCAAAACCAACCCCAACTACTTTATAACCAAAAATATTTTTTTCATTCAGATGAACCGAAATATTTTCCTGATTAAATAATTCTAAAACATCTTGTGGCTCCTGATTGCCGTGGACTAATAATAAAGGCAATTTATGTATGTTTTTAATTAAATCAATAAAATCTTTAGCGAATTTATACGCATTTGGATCGTGCCGATTGCACAGATCTCCACAACAAAATACTCCATCTAATTTATTCTTTTCTAAATATTTTTTTAAAATCTCTAAGGTAAATTTTTGCCCATGTAAATCAGAAACAATTAGTATTTTTTTAATATTATCCATATATTCAATAATACTATATTATCTAGTATTACAAAACACCCCCGCCTTGGCGGGGGTTGATATTTATTTTAATTCAATATCAATCGGAAAAACACATGAAATGCTTAACATCTTTGTCTCTTTGTTTTGAACAGTCCAAATATTTATACAGTCTTTAGTTGCTATAACAATCAAATTTGAACAATTAGATAGCTCTACTTGATTCACAAGCCAATTATTTGTTTCGTTTTGGCTTGAAATAAGTAACATAATATCTGCCATATTTTTATACCAAATATCAAGATTATCTTTTGTTATTATATAATGATCTTTATGACAATATATTCTTGAAACTTGACCACCATCTATTGAACAAAACTCGGTAACAAAAGGTTGATTTTTGTTTATTGTATATCCAGTACTAGAATTTAATGTCCAATTTGTACGATATATCTCAGTAATTACTCGGTAAATCACCGAACGCTTGGCACTCATTAAAGAAATATTTGCACTATTTTGATCTGCGAAAGCATTTTTTGGATAGTTTATATAATTCACAACAAGTACTTCAAAATTCCCCGTTTTTTTAGACGGGGTTTTGTTTTTTAATATTATTTGATAATATATAAATTATTATTGCGAGTATCGTATAAAGGCTATTATATCTGCTTTCCAAGCAGAGGATACGGGTTCGATTCCCGTTACCCGCTCCAAAATAAAATCTGAAAATATTCAGATTTTATTTTATAAACTCAATAGTTCTGGTTTGAATACAAAAATTATTCCTAAAATAATCAATAATATTCCACCAATTAATTTCAACCAATAAGAAATTTTTTGTGTTGGTTTAATAACTTTAATTGTAAATAATGCAATTAAAAATACTATAATATCATCTAACATATAGAACAGATTATAAACTCCAATATATGAATATCTTTCAAAATTAGATAAATTATTTTGAGATAATACACTTGAAAATATTGCGGGAATTCCAACGCTACACACCATTTCGATTGTGTTAACCGCAATCGCTAATAGCCCAACCGACATAATTCCTATTATTAAGAAATTAGAATTAATATATTTTTCTAATTTTTTAAATATTTTATTCTCATTTTTTGCAGAAACTATTTGACATGTTTCTGGATCGGTCTGGATAAATATTTTTAAGTAATAAAATCCCGTCACGACCGCAATCAAACCAACAATATATTGAATATATTTAATATAATTGAGATAAAGAATAATATTCAAAAAAGCTGACAAATAAAGAAAATATATAACATATGAAATTATCAGAAAAGAGCTTCCAATAATTAACAATTTTTTTCGTGATTTTAAAGATATAAGTAATGAAATTAATGCAACTAACGCCCACATTGCACATGGGTTAAATCCATCCGCCAACCCTAAAATTATTGTCAGAATCGGCAACGAAAAATTCTTTGTCTTGATCTCACCTAAAATTGGTACTTTAATACTATTATCCTCGTCTTTACAAATCTTTTTATCCACATCACAACTTGATGCAGTAAATACTTCTTTTTGACTACTATTTTCTGAATTAATTAATTGTTTTATTTTCTCCTTAGTGCTGTCTTCAAACCCAATAATTATTTTTTCATTTATTTTAGTAACTGGGACTGAAACATTTTTAACTTCATAACTCGACAAAACTTTACTTAAATCGAGTGCATATTTTTGGTCCGACTCAATTTCAAAATATTGAATGGTAATATTACTACTCTTTGCTTTTAATTCATTCAAAAACAGGATTTCATTTTGACAATATTTACAATTCTTTGAGTAATAAAAATCAATATATTTTTGATTCTCTGCTAAGGTTTGTTCTGAAAATTTAATTAATATTAAAATAATTAACAGAATGCTTAATATAATTCTACTGAAACATCTTTTCATTTTTGTTTTTGTTGAACAATTTGGTTATTTTATTTTATCATACTTTTATCCGAACTTTGAAAGGTGGTGTATAGTTATGATTTTTCAAACTTTGATATTCAATTTTATATTAAGTTTAATATTTAATATTATTAGTTATATTGTTTTTTGTTATATTTTATATTTGGCTTTGTTTCTAATTTTAAAATAAGCTCTGAGTAAATTATAGTTACCAGTATTTTTGGTTATTTTATTTGGTTTGTTCCATGTTGGATTGAATATAAAGATTTTTTAAAAACATTCATAACAGCATTTATTAGCATATTTTTCCCGCTGGCATTTTTTTACGGAGATAAGTATTACAGAATTCATTTTAAGGGGGATAGATGCTAAATGGAAAACGAAAGCAGAACACATATATTTCTAAAAATATATATTTAGCAATTTATCTTGTGATTTTTTTCATAAAAATATATCTTCCTCATTTGAAGATATATAATTTTCATAAGCCCCGCCTCAGCGGGGTTTCTTTATAAATATTTTTTAATCTTAGCTTCTTTTTTCAGTTCGTCTAACCATTCGTTAATACTTTTATCCACATCACCCTTAACATCTATGATTCTAACTATATGGTATCCAAATGAAGTTTTTATTGGGTTGGGAATTTTTGTACCTTTTTCTTTACCAAAAACTTCTTTTTCAATCTCTTCTGGCAATTTTCCTTTTGATGTGTAGTCTAGTTCGCCATTTTTCTCCTTACTTTCACTATCTTCACTAAATTTTGTAACTGCTTCCTCAAAAGTAATCTTACCATCATTAATTTGAGAATTAGTACTATCTGCAGTTTTTTTATCTGAAATTAAAATATGAGCAATTTTAACTTGTTTTAACACTTCATTGTCGAGTTTCTCTTTTAATAAATTAATGTATAGAAAATTGTTTTTAAAATTATCAAGACTCATTTGGTAATAACCATTAATAATTTTTTCAACTTCTTCCTCACCACCATTTTTTTCAACGATAGATTTCATAGCACTATTAACTTCGTCACGGGTAATCCCTATTTTATATTTAGCAACTTGCTCTCTCACGATCGCATCTGAAATTTTCTGATCAATGATTTTATTAATAATATCCGAATCAGCTGGTATCTCTTGTTGGGTTATCTGTGAAAAGCTTTTGGCGTAGATCAATTGATCTAATACTGAGCTAACACTGACAATTTGACCATTGACGCTAGTAGCTGGAAAAAGATAAATTTTTGTTACACTTTTAACAAAACTGGTAGTTTTCTTTTGCCCGTATACAGCATAAGCTAATGCAATTCCAGCAATAACATAAACGATTATTACCGATGCCCAAAAGGCTAAAATAAAATTACGGCTGATCTTTACGCTCTTTTTTTGTGAAACTATTTTATACCAATCCTTTAAGGCTGGTATTAATAAGTGTGAATATTTTTTTGCCATTTTTTAAAACCTTTGTTCAAATGGTATCGAAAAAACCAATAATGAAAATACAATTACAAACACTATAGTTAAATATATCATAAATTTACGATTAAATCTTGTTTCGATTCGAGCCCGCATTGCTTCGGTATAAAACCAGTAAAAAATAGTTAACAATATTGCTTTATTAAATGTATTAACCGGAAAAAACGAAAGCGTAAAAAATAATTCTAAAGTTAGTAAAATCAACAACCAATTAAATGCCCAAAAATCTTTAGCTTGTAATAATTTATTTTTTATATATTGTTCGTTTAAAACGGTTGTAAAGAAAAAAACTAATCCGGCTAAAATTAAAGACGAAAAACTATTTACTAATGTAATTCTAGCTAAAGAAATAAAAAATGCATCAAAAATCAAAAACATACCGACAAAAACTAAGTACTCATTATGTTTTACAATTGCTCGATAAATTGAAAAAATCAACGCCAGAGTAATTGTTAAATGAAAATAGGTAAATTCATTGCTAGTAATAAAATAATAATATGCTAGAGCAATAATTATATAGTAAGTCCAATGGATAATTAACCAACGATCTTTGAAATTATTTAATTTTAGAAGTGGTAGTTTTTTTAGTTTCATATTCTTTTCCAATCGTTAACTTAACATTAATTCCACTTTCCATCAAGCTGTCCTCTGTAATTTGAGATATTCCATACCTGTTTTTTAAATAATTAACAGTAAATTTGAATATTTCTTGATCTGAAACAACTAACTTATTTAAGCTTGACTCTGTCTCTGCAGTCGATGTTTTTACAACTTTATATCCATATTTACTCAGCTCTGTTTCGATTTTTGAAGCTAACCCACTTGTTCCTGTGCCATTAATAACTTCTATCTTAGCATCTTCTTGACGCAAGTATGGATCAGAAAATATTTCGTGAACCTTTTTTTGTATCTCATTCCAACTTGAATCTTTTGGCACCAAATAGTAACCACCTTCGTTATCATTAGTCAAGAGACCGGTCGCAGAATTATCTAATACATAAGAAATAATACTTGATCCATTTATATCTTTGATGATCTGCGCAAAACTCTCCATTTCTTTTAGTTGCATGTCAGTTTTAATATGGTCGCCAACCGCTGAAAAAACTTGATTAATTTTTTGAGGGTTTGTCAAAAAATTTAATGATAACGCTTTTTCTTTTAACATTTGAAGAATTTGTTGTTGTCTTTTTGCCCGATCAAAATCTGAAGTTGTCTGCCGTGAACGGGCGTAACGCAATGCTAGATCGCCATCCATTTTTGTCATACCGGCTTTAATAAACAATGGATCATAACCAATTAATTGTTCGTCTGGATAAAATGGATCATCTAAATTTTTTTCAACATTGACTGTTATCCCACCAAAAGCATCAACAATTTTTTTAAAACCTTCAAAATCGACTCTGACGAAATAGTGAATTGGCAAGTCAAATATTTCCGACACTGCCTGTTTCATCAATTCCGGTCCATCAATATTATTCTTATTATTTTTTGAATCTTTGTTTTGTTCTCCATATGAATGGACAGCGTTTATTTTGTCGTACCCGCCATACGGTTTAGGAATTGGAACTTTTAAATCTCTTGGAATTGAAATATAGGCAGCTTCATTATTTTTTGAATCGACGCTCAAAACCATTACCGTGTCAGCCAATAATCCACCTTTGTGATTTTTTCCACCAATACCAATAATTAAAATATTTATTCTTCCATCTCCCTCTCCTTTTAATGAATTTGGGCTAATTTTTAATGAATTTAAAATTGGCGAAATAGATCCCTTGTTTGCGACAATCATTGAATTAATAGCGCCTAATATTCTCCCACCAAAAAAAATGCCAATAATTACAATTACAGAAATTAAATAGAACCAAAAGCGTCTTCTCTTAACATTTTTTGAATCAGGTCGATCAATTTTCATAAAATCTTTTTTTGGTTTATTTTTTTCAGCTACTTGTTCGATTTGACTTGATACTTGCACTGAATCTTTTTCTTTTTTTAACTTTTTAATAAACATAAAAATAAACTAAATTAATTCTTCTTACATAAGATTGTATCACAATTTAATTTCAAACAAAAAACCCGCCAAGTAGCGGGTGTTATCAAATTGTATTTGTAATTATTTTAATTCTGCAGATTTCACAAGACTAGGGCAGTATCGCCAACCATATCCTCACCTATGTCCACCTTATAGAATGCAATAAAATGTTTCGTTAGTTGTGGCATTGAAAAGTTAATTTTAATTACATCTCCCCTAACAATAAGTGACCATTCGTAATTATAAGGATTAACATATTCATCAGACGAGTAAGTGTATATTATTAATCTTTCTCAATGAGAATTATCATTAATGTCAACTAGAAAAAAAACTCATTAGTATACTATCAGAACCAATTTTCATCACTTTCCATGAATATTTCGTCAAGTATTCAAGTGATTTTTTGTTCTTTTCAAGGTCTTTCTTGATTACAGCCACTCTTTGATCTGATGCATTTTTGTGACTACGATCTTTAGTATTTATTAGATAGTGATAAATTGACGGAGCAACAAATACTAGATATAAAAAAAATACCAATAGTTACAAGCGAATATAACAAAACAACTGTAATACCACCTTTTGTTTTTTTCATTTGTCCAACATGCCTTTCCAAGTACGAATTAACTTAAATATATATCATAATCAACTTCCTGTCAATCTTTGCCATGCTCCGCAACCTCTGAGGTTGCGGAGCTGTCAGGTATGGTTTTGGGGAGTTTCGGTAAAATGATAAAATTTCCATAAGAAAACCCCTGCGGATGCGGGGGCGTAAGTATGTATAAAAAAAATTAATAATTCATCAACCAAGACTAAATCTTGTTCTCGTCCAGTCTAGATCAAATCCAAATGAGTTCAGATTGGCTCTCATAAACTCGCAAATTGTGCTTCGCACATCATTCTGTTGGTCGATATTAGTCGGGTCACAGAGCTCGGTAAACAGACCATCATTAACTCTTATTCTGTTTAACTCGTAAACAGCAGTCTTGATTTGTCTCTTGATCTCATCTTCGTTAATATATCTTGCAAAACCTTCTAATTCAACCCTGCGAATCTCAACATGAACATTTGGACGAATCAGAAACACAGCTTGAACACAAACTTCACCGTATCGGTTTCTAAACCCAAAGCTTCCCTCAATATTGTAATTAATCTTATGTACGGTTTTTCCCTTGATCCTCGGGTCGAACCTGAAGTAATTTTTCTTTTTCTCCAAGAAATATGTAAATTCTGGATCAGCTTCGTCAATATACAACATATCATAAATATTGTAGTTCACTAATGATGGATAAATTGCAACTGCAACAAGCAACAACACCGGACAACAACACAAGTAAATAACTATCGTAATCTTTTAGTGTTAAGAAGTGGTTTAGAATACTTATGCCAGCTAAAACTAATGTAATTGATAACAAATAAAACCATACTGTCGTTTTTAATGGGTTGTTGTAACAAAATTCCTTTAGTTTTGTTAGCTTCATAGTTTTTTGCCTTCCTTTCCAAGTATAAATTCAATTTAAGAATATATCATTACCATAATTATGTCAACCCCACATCCTAACCATTTTTCCGCAACCCCGGAGGTTGCGGAAAAATGGTTTAAGTTATATATTATTAATATATGATTAGAAAAAATGAATTAATCAATAATGAGTACTACCATGTATTCAATCGTAGTATAGCTAAATTCAAAATTTTCAATCATCCTGAAAATTATTATCGTTTTATTAGTATAATTAGTTATTATCAATACGAAAATAATATTTTAAGTTATTCAAAATTTCTAGAATCTTCTAAGTTAAATCTAATTAATAGCTATTCTGGAATTAGATTTGTTGATATTGTCGCTTATTGTATTATGCCAACCCATTTTCATCTAATATTAAAACAAAACATAAATAATGGAATATCTATTTTTTTATCTAAAGTACAAAATAGTTATTCCAAGTATTTTAATACGATTTACAAACGGAGAGGACCACTTTGGGAAAGTAGATTTCAAAATATTCATATAGAAACTGATGAACAACTTTTACATCTAACTCGTTACATACATCTAAATCCAAGCTCAGCTGGATTGGTTAAAAAACCTGAAGATTGGGAATATAGTTCGTATTATGAGTATATAAATTCAAAAACGAATGAATCAATATGTGTTTTTGAAAATATTTTAAATATAAAACAAAAAGAATACAAAATTTTTATAGATGATAGAGTATCTTATCAAAAAGAATTGTCAATAATTAAATCTCAATTAATAGACAACTACACCGGCTAAACTTGTCTTAGTCTTAATATTTATTTCCTAACCGTTTTTCCGCAACCTCCGGGGTTGCGGAAAAACGGTTTAAGTATTGACATAATGTAATTTTCAGGATAAAATTAACTTAAACTTAATTAAATGTAATATTGACCAAACTGGATTCCCGCATTCCCGCCAAAGGCGGACAGGTGCGAGAATGACAATATAATGCATACTGGGTTTAGAATTTAGATATTAGAATTTAGAGTTTAGAAATAATATATGGCTAAAAATTATCAAAGACCACGAGGAACTATCGATTACTTAGGAAAAAGAGCACTCTATTTTAGTTGGATTACCGCAACATTTGAAAAAATTGCTTCTCGATTAAATTTTGATTTGATTAATCCACCAATTTTTGAAAATAGTGAAATTTATATACGTGGAACTGGATCGTCAAGCGACATTGTCAAAAAAGAATTGTATGAAGTTAAAAGATTGAATTCAAATATAGAATACGATGGAGAAGATAAAAAAGAATATAAAAATACTTTTGTACTTCGACCTGAATTTACACCGGGCATTATTCGAGCTTATTTGGAAAATGGTTTACAGTCTAAAGAACACCCAATCAAATTAGCTAGTTGGGGTCCGGTATTTAGATATGATAGACCACAAAAAGGACGATTTAGACAATTAAATCAATTAAATTTAGAATTGATTGGTGATAAAAGTGCTTATAGTGATGCATTAATAATCTTAACTGCATTTCAGTTATTTTCTATACTAAATATAAAAAAAGATATTGTTTTAGACTTAAATACATTGGGTAGTCGTGAATCTAGGGGTAAAGTTAAAACAACTCTGTTGCAATATTTTGAAAACTACAAATCGATCATGTGCTCAGATTGTAAAGAACGATTAAAAACTAACCCCTTGCGTGTATTAGATTGTAAAGCCAAAGAATGTCAAGAAATAATCGATGGTGCGCCCCAAATTATTGACATGGTTAGCGATGAAGATCGTAGCCACTTCCAAGAACTATTAGAATATCTGGATGAAATGGGTGTCAATTATGATTTAAATCCTCGTCTTGTTCGTGGACTCGATTATTATACCCGGACAGTTTTCGAATTTAGATTAAAAAATGATGAGCGAAGACAGAACAGTTTAGCTGGTGGTGGACACTATGATGAATTGATCAGACAACTTGGCGGACGATCCACACCCTCGATTGGCATGGCGATTGGCGTTGAAAGATTAATTGATGCTTTGGCAGAAAGAGATATTGATCCCCCAATTTTATCTCGTGCTAAAATTGTTGTTATCCAAATCAGCGACAAAGCCAAAAAGGTTAGCTTTAATTTAATTAACTCTTTAAGTAAAAAAGGATATCAAGTATCAGTTAGTTTGGGAAAACATTCTCTTTCAGAACAACTGAAACGAGCCGATAAATGCAATGCTCAAATTGCTTTAATAATTGGACAAAAAGAAGCCTTTGAGGAAAGTGTAATTTTAAGAGATTTATCCGATCGTTCCCAGGAAACAGTTAAAATTTCCAAACTTGATAAAGCAATCAAAAAGAGGATTAAAAAATAACAATTCAGCTTAGCTATTGACATCGAAAATTAGTTGTTGTACAATCTAGATACAGTAGATATTTTCAGACGAAAATTATTAAAATAATGGTAGATAATTTTTAGAAGGAAGGCATTCTTCAACTTCTTTTTTTGGGAAGAAGTTTGTTTTTGTTGTTTGATACTCGTTTAATAATAACTAATAATTAATTTATTATGGATAGAGTCTATTATGATAAAAAGGCAGTCGTTAAATTTGAACTGCCAAATTTAACACAATCACAAATTGATTCTTACAATTGGTTGTTTGAGGAAGGACTTAAAGAACTATTTGATGAAATTAATCCGATCGAAGATTTTACGGGCGAAAATTATATTTTAGAATTTTTAGATTATGAACTCGACGAAGCAAAGGTGGATGAAGAAACTGTCAAAGCTAAGAATTTAACTTACAAAGCTCCATTAAAAATCAGAATTAAACTTACAGATAAAAAAACTGGAAAAAGTAAAGAATCTGATGTGTTTATGGGCGATTTTCCATTAATGACTTCTTGCGGAACATTTATAATTAATGGTATTGAGAGAGTAATTGTTAACCAAATTGTTCGATCTTACGGAGTTCTCTTCACTGCAGATGATTTTAATTATCGAAAATATTTTGGCGCAAAAATAATTCCTACTCGTGGATCGTGGCTTGAATTTGAAACTTCTAATAAAAATATACTTTCAGTAAAAATAGACCGAAAAAGAAAAATTCCAGTAACAACCTTTTTAAAAGCAATTGGCGGATTTGACGATCAAGAATTGAAAGGCATTTTTGCAAAAGTTGATACTGATCCAGAGAATCAATATATCACTTCTACTCTTTTAAAAGATCCATCTAAAAATAGTGATGAGGCTTTGGTTGAAGTTTATAAAAGAATTCGACCAGGTGATCTTGTTAATGCAGAAACTGCAAAAAGTTTTATTGAAGCGATGTTTTTTGATTCAAAAAGATATAACCTTGGAAAAGTTGGTCGTTATAAAATTAATCGTCGTTTGAATTTAGATGTTAAAAATGATTTTGAAAATCGCATCTTGTTAATCGATGATGTGATTGAAACGGTTAAGGAAATTATTCGTCTTAATAATGATCCAAATGGAAAACCTGACGATGTTGATCATTTGAAAAATAGAAGAATTCGATCTGTTGGAGAATTGGTTCAGTCGAGATTAAGAATTGGTTGCAAGAATTTTTTGCATCTTCGCAATTATCGCAATTTATGGATCAGGTTAATCCTGTATCTGAAATTGAACATAAAAGAAGATTGGCGGCAACTGGTCCAGGCGGACTTTCGAGGGAAAGAGCTGGATTTGAAGTTCGTGATGTTCATCCTTCACATTATAATCGTATTTGTCCAATTCACACTCCTGAGGGTCCAAATATTGGATTAGTTGGGCAAATGTCAATTTATAGCCGAGTCAATCAATATGGTTTTATTGAATCACCATTTTACAAGGTTAAACTTGTCAATTCAAAACCAAAAGTAACTAATGAGGTTGTCTATTTAGATGCCTATGATGAAGAAAAATTTATTATTGCTCCTGCCTCGACCGAGGTTGATGATCAAGGCTTTATTATTGGTAAAAAAATTCTTTCTAGAACTTTAGACGGACCAAAAATTGAGAGTGCCAACAAAATTCAATTGATTGACATTACTCCTCGACAGCTCCTATCGTTAACCTCAAATCTAATTCCGTTTATTGAAAACGATGAAGCAACTCGTGCTCTAATGGGATCAAATATGATGAAACAAGCAGTCCCGCTGGTTAAAAGTGATTCACCTTATGTCGGTACCGGAATTGAAAAAGAAGCGGCTCGTGATTCAGGTCAAATTGTTTATGCAATAGATAATGGCATTGTGAAATCAATTAATGAAAATTCAGTTACGATAAAATATGATTCACAGACCCAACCAATCACTCATACAATTAATAAATTTATTCGTTCTAACCAAGCAACTTGTATTAACCAAACTATTAAAGTTTCATCCAATCAAAGTGTTAAAAAAGGTGATATTATTGCTGAAAGTAATTCAATTGAAGATGGCGAATTGGCTTTGGGAAAAAATTTGTTAGTCGCATTCATGTCCTACCGAGGCTCTAATTACGAGGATGCTATTATCATCTCTGATCGATTAGTTAAAGATGATTGTTTGACTTCTATCCATATTGAGAAATATTCAATTGAAGTCAGAGATACTAAACTCGGACCAGAAATAATTACACGTGATATTCCAAATGTCGGAGATGAAGCCCTATCTCATCTAGATGAAGATGGTATAGCTCGAATTGGCGCAATTGTAAAATCCGGTGATATTTTAGTCGGTAAAATTTCTCCAAAAGGTGAATCTGAATTAACGGCTGAAGAAAAACTTCTTAGAGCAATTTTTGGCGAAAAAGCTAAAGATGTTATGGATTCTTCTCTTCGTTTACCTCACGGTGAATTCGGAAAAGTAATCGGTATTAAAATATTTTCTAAAGATGAAGGTGACGAGTTGCCATCAGGGGTTCATCAGGTGGTTGAAATATCTATTGCTCAACTTAGAAAAATACAAGCTGGTGATAAAATGGCTGGTCGTCACGGTAATAAAGGTGTTATTTCGAAAATTTTACCGGCTGAAGATATGCCTTATCTAGCCGATGGAACTCCGGTTGATATTATACTTAATCCGCTTGGAGTTGTTTCTCGTATGAACTTAGGACAAATTTTAGAAACTCATTTAGGTTGGGCAGCTTCAAAATTAAATATTAAAATTGCCTCGCCAGTTTTTAATGGGGTAGCTTTAGAAAAAATAGAAAGTGAATTAGAAAAAGCTAACTTGCCAAAATCAGGTAAAATTGAACTTTATGATGGTGTGACTGGAAAACCGTTCGATAAAAAAGTCACAGTTGGGATTATTTACATGATGAAACTGGTTCATATGGTTGATGATAAAATTCATGCACGATCAACAGGACCATATTCTATGGTTACACAACAACCGTTAGGTGGTAAAGCTCAATTTGGGGGTCAACGATTTGGTGAAATGGAAGTTTGGGCATTGGAAGCCTATGGAGCTGCTCATACTCTTCAGGAAATGTTAACAATAAAATCAGATGATATGGTCGGACGATCAAAAACTTATGAATCCATCATAAAAAATGAAGATATTCAAAAACCGTCTATCCCCGCATCTTTTTCAGTCTTACTTTCAGAATTGCGTTCACTCGGTTTGAATATTGAAACCCTAAACCGCAACAATCAAGCAGTTGATATTATTAATCAAAAAAATACTAGTGAAACCAATCGAAATACTACCTTCGCAGAAAAGCCAAGTACTGATGAAAAATTGACTGAAATATTTGCTGGTCAAGAAAAAAATCCTCCAAAATTTGAAGAAGGGCAAGAGAAGTAAATTATTAATAATTTTAATCAATAAAAATAGATAAAATTATGACACACAACACACTAACCAGTTTAAATGATTTTGACAAGATAAGAGTCAAAATTGCTTCCCCGGAAGATATAAACAAATGGTCAAATGGTGAAATTTTGAAACCAGAAACGATTAATTACCGAACCCAAAAACCTGAAAGGGATGGTCTATTTTGTGAAAAAATCTTTGGTCCAACTAAAGATTATGAGTGTTATTGTGGAAAATATAAAAAAATCCGCTATAAGGGTGTAGTGTGTGATAAGTGTGGAGTTGAAGTTATGTCGATGAGTGATATTGAAAAAGTTGTCTACTTCGCTTCGTTTGTTGTTCTCGAGATTAATGAAGAGGTAAAAAATGACTTAATGAAACAACTTGATGAAGAATATGAACAAATCAAACAAACAAAAAATCGAGATAGTTTAATGTCAATTGAGTCTGAATACAAAAAAACTAAAAATGAAATTTGCTCTTTGTCGGTTGGGCAACTTGTTAATGAGCAAGATTATTTTATCATCAGTGAAAAGTATGGCAATCTTGTTCGAGTTGGTATCGGTGCCGAAGCAATTTATGAATTGTTGAAAAAAATTGATCTAACTAAAGCTTTAGAAGAACTTGAAGCCACTATTGCTGAAAATCGACATGATTATAGCTATATCAAAAAAGAATTGCGTCGCTATCGAGTTATTAAAAAAATGGCAAAAGCCGGTATTAAACCCGAATGGACAATACTTACCAAACTGCCAGTTCTACCGCCAGATTTAAGACCGATGGTTCAACTCGATGGTGGTCGTTTTGCAGCCAGTGATTTGAACGATCTTTATCGAAGAATTATCAATCGCAACAATCGCCTAAAAAAACTAAATGAATCCGGTGCTCCAGAAGTTATTACTCGTAACGAACGAAGAATGTTGCAGGAAGCTGTCGATGCTTTAATTGACAATACTAACCGAAGAGATAAATCCCCACAAATGACTGCTGCGGGCAGAAAGCTCCGTTCCCTTTCCGATATGTTGAGAGGAAAACAAGGTCGTTTTAGACAAAACCTTTTAGGAAAAAGAGTCGATTATTCAGGTAGAAGTGTGATTGTGGTTGGACCAGAGTTACAACTAAATGAATGCGGATTGCCTAAGAAAATGGCGCTGGAATTGTTTAAACCTTATGTAATTTCAAAATTAATTGAAGAGGGTTATGTACATAATGTTAAAAATGCTTCAAAATTAATCTCCCAAAATACCCCTGAGGTTTGGGATATATTAGAAAGAATTATCAAAGTTTCTTATGTTTTACTCAACCGAGCACCAACCCTTCACCGTCTCGGAATTGAAGCCTTTCAACCAAAATTAGTTGAAGGAAAATCAATCCGAATTCATCCATTAGTCTGTTATGCTTTTAACGCTGACTTTGATGGTGACCAAATGGCTGTTCATGTTCCGTTATCAAAACAAGCGGTTGATGAAGCAAAAAATATTATTTTAGCCTCAAAAAATTTACTTAAACCTGCGTCTGGAGAACCAACTGTTCATCCAAATTATGATATTATTTACGGTTGTTTCTATATTACCAGTATCAAGGAAAACGCTAAGGGCGAGAATAAATCATTTTCTTCAAAGAATGATACAATCTCTGCTTATCAATCAGATATTATCGATCTCCAAGCATTGATTAAAACTAGAATCAATGATCAATTAATTGATACTACGGTAGGACGCATATTGTTTAACAATTTGCTACCAAAAGAAATCGACTTTATCAATGAAGAAATAACTAGTAAAAAACTCAAAAAAATAGTTAGTCAAATTTATCGAGCCTACGGCTCACTCAAAACTGCAAAATTTGTCGATGATTTAAAAGATATAGGTTTTGAATATGCCACAATTTCAGGACTGACTATTGCGATTGAAGATGTTATTGTTCCTGAAAGTAAACATCAATTAATAAAAAATGGGGAAAAAGAATCTGAAGAAATTGAAAATCAATTTACACTTGGGTTGATTACCGAAAATGAAAAAAAATATAAAATTATCGAATGTTGGCAAAATATTCGATATCAAATTGAAAAAACAATGATTTCCGAATATAAGCATGATAATAATATTTTTCAAACCGTTTCATCTGGTGCTCGTGGTTCGTTTGCTCAAGTTATTCAGATGGGTGGAATGAAAGGTTTGGTAGTTAATCCAGCTGGAGAAATTATTACTCATCCAGTAAAATCATCCTTCAAAGAAGGACTGGATGTTTATGAATACTTTATTTCTTCCCATGCTGCTAGAAAAGGAAAATCAGATACTTCCCTGAAAACATCTGACGCCGGATATTTAACTAGGAGATTAGTTGATGTTGCCCAAGATGTGGTTATTTCAGAGGAAGATTGTCAAACCAAAAAAGGTATGATTGTCTACAATATCGAAGGCGAAGATTTTATGCAATCATTTGACAAAAAAATTCTCGGTCGTGTTGCCTTGAAAGATATAAAAATAGCTAATAGGGTAGTTGTTAAGGCTAATGAAATTATTAACGAAGATGCGGTTAAGTTGATTTGTGATGCTAATCTTGAATCAATTGAGGTTCGAAGCCCTATTTATTGCCAAACTAAATGGGGTATTTGCCAAAATTGTTATGGTAGAGATTTGGCAACTGGTAATATTGTCAATATCGGCGAAGCAGTTGGTATTATCGCTGCACAAGCGATTGGGGAACCAGGTACTCAGTTAACCATGCAGACTTTTCATGTCGGTGGAGTACAAGGTTCAGGTGATGTTACGACTGGATTGCCTCGAGTTGAAGAATTGTTTGAAGCTCGACCTCCAAAAAAATCAGCAGTAATTAGCCATATTGATGGAAAAGTAAAGATTATTGAAAGTAAAAACTTTACAACAATTCAAGTTTCCTCAGGAATTCCTCAAAAAAATAGCCTTGAAATTCCTGATAATTATTCTATTTGTGTTAAGGATGGCGACGAGATTAAAGCCAAACAATCAATCGCTACGCATAAAACTGAAAAAGCGATTCGAGCCACTATATCTGGTACAATTAAGATAGATAAGAATATTGTTACAATCTCATCAACTGAAGATTTGGTTTTTGAGGCTATCGTAAATCCTAATACTAATTTATTAGTTGAGGGCGGAGAAGAAGTTAAAAAAGGACAAGTATTAACCGACGATTATTTGAACCTTTCGGATGGTTTGAGATTGATTGGATCAGAACCAATTCAACAATATATCATAAATGAGGTTCAAAAAATTTATCAAGTCCAAGGACAAGATATTCATGATAAACATATCGAAATAATTCTACGAAAAATGTTTTCAAAAAGATTAATTCTTGATCCTGGCGATAGCGAAGAGATTCCCGGTCAATTAATTGATTTAATCGAACTAGAAAATATTAACGCTGAGTTGGCTAAGAATAAAAAGAAACCAATCGTGTCTGAAATGGTAATTCTTGGAGTTAGTCGAATTTCGCTTAAAACAAAAAGCTTCTTATCGGCTGCATCTTTCCAAGAAACAACCAATGTTTTGATTGAAGCTGCTAGCTCAGGTCAAATCGATAACCTTGAAGGATTGAAAGAAAATGTTATAATAGGTAGGTTAATCCCAGCTGGTACAGGATTTAAAAAATAATATATATGCCAACAGTTAATCAATTAGTTAAATTTGGTAGAAAATCAAAACCGAATCGAATTAAAACCACTGCACTTAGAAGAAGTTTTAATTTCTTAAAAAATCGACCGGTTGTTTTACCAAGTGGAAAACCATTTATCCGAGGGGTTGCAATTAAGGTTACTACCACAACACCCAAAAAACCAAACTCGGCACTTCGTAAAATTGCCCGTGTTAGATTAACCAGCGGACAGGAAGTTACGGCTTACATTCCTGGCGAAGGTCACAATATTCAAGAACATTCAGTCGTAATGATTCGAGGTGGGAGGGTTAAAGATTTGCCTGGGGTCAGATACCATATTATTCGAGGGAAATTAGATGTTGCAGGAGTTGCTGATAAACGACAAGGCAGAAGTAAGTATGGTGCAAAAAAACCTAAAGAAAGCAAAGAATGAGAGGAAAATCAAAATTTAAATCACATATTTTAAAACCTGACGCTCGTTATGGATCGTTAGATGTGGCAAAATTCATTAACAAAGTAATGAAAAGCGGTAAAAAAGATTTAGCCATTAAAATGGTATACTCTGCGTTTGACATTATCGCTAAAGAACTAAATCTAACTGGTTTAGAGGTATTTTCGTCTGTTGTAAATAAAATTACTCCCCAACTTGAAGTTAAACCTCGTCGAATTGGTGGTGCAACCTATCAAGTTCCAGTTGAGATTAAGCCTAACCGAGCAAAAATGTTAGCCTATCGCTGGTTGATCAACTCCGCTAACGAAGCTAAAGGCAAGCCGTTTGATATAAAATTAGCTGAAGAAATGATTTCCGCTTACAAAGAAACTGGCAATGCTTATCAAATGAAAATAAATATGCATAAAGCCGCAGAAGCTAATAAAGCCTTCGCTCATTTTGCAAGATACTAACTTGATTTACAATTTTCAATTTTTAATTTTCATTAAATTTTTTAATTTCATAATTTTCAAGATTAATTTATGGCTGATTACAATATTAATAAAATCAGAAATATTGGGATAATTGCCCATATTGATGCCGGTAAAACTACCGTTACCGAAGGTGTTTTGTTTACAACGGGTAGAACGCATAAAATTGGTGAAGTGCATGAAGGTAATACGGTTATGGACTGGATGGACCAAGAACGAGAAAGAGGTATTACTATTACTTCTGCGGCTACAACTTGCCAATGGAGAGAACATCAAATAAATATCATTGATACTCCAGGTCATGTTGATTTTACAGTTGAAGTTGAACGATCTTTGCGAGTTTTAGACAGTGCTGTAGTTATTTTTGATGGAAAAATGGGAGTTGAACCACAATCAGAAACTGTTTGGAGACAAGCCGATAAATATTCTGTTCCACGCATTTGTTTTATTAATAAGATTAATCAAACCGGTGGTGATTTTGAAAAAAGCTTAAACTCAATAAAGGAAAGATTGACTCATAATGCTTTCCCAATTCATATCCCGATCGGGTTTGAAAAAGATATTCGAGGAGTTGTGAATGTTGTTAGTATGAAAGCATATACCTATAAAGATTTTATGGATAAAGATTTGGTTGAGGAAGAAATTCCTAACGATTTACTAGAAAAAGCTAACCAATATAGAAATCAACTACTTGAAAAAGTTGTTGAATCGGATGATGTTTTGTTAGAAAAATATCTTAATGGAGATGAATTAACTAATGAAGAATTTATTAGCGCAATCAGAAAATCATTAATTTCTGGAGAAATATTTTTAGTTATGGGCGGTGACGGTCGAGGAATAATAGTCAAAACTATTCTCGATGCAATTGTTGATTATCTGCCTTCACCAACTGAAGTTAAACCAATTAAAGGTTTTGATGTTAAGGACGAAAGTAAAGAAATTGCTCGAAAATCGTCAGTTGATGAACCATTTTCTGCCTTAGCTTTTAAAATTGCAACCGATCCATTTGTTGGGACACTAACTTTTTTTAGAGTGTATTCAGGAGTTTTGACTGCTAATAGTTATATATTAAATTCGTCAAAAAATGAAAAAGAAAGAATTGGACGAATAGTTAGAATGCACGCTAACCATCGTGAAGATGTTAATACTGTCTATGCCGGTGAAATTGCAGCTGCAGTTGGTTTAAAATCTACTTCTACCGGAGATACTTTATGTGATAATAATAAATCAATTCTTTTTGAATCAATTACTTTTCCTGAGCCTGTTATCAATATGGCGATTGAACCAAAAACTAAGGCTGATCAAGAAAAAATGAGTATTGCTTTATCAAAATTTGTCCAAGAAGATCCAACTTTTAAAGTTTCTAGCGATTTAGAGACCAACCAAACAATTATTGCTGGTATGGGAGAGCTACATTTAGATATTATTGTTGATCGTATGAAACGAGAATTTAGTGTTGAAGCCAATGTTGGTAAACCTCAGGTTGCCTATAAAGAAACTATTAAAGGAACTGCTAAAGCCGAAGGTAAATACATTCGTCAAAGTGGTGGTCGTGGGCAATATGGACATGTTTGGCTTGAGGTGGAAACAAATACTGACAAAGGTTATGAATTTATTAATAAAATAAAAGGTGGTACTATTCCATCAGAATATATTCCAGCTATCAATAAAGGAGTGCAAGAAGCATTTTCAAAAGGTATTTTAGCTGCCTATCCGGTGGTTGATACTAAAGTTACGCTTTACGATGGATCTTTTCATGATGTTGATTCCTCAGAAATGGCTTTTTCTGTTGCAGCGTCAATTGCAGTTCAGGAAGCCTGTCGAAAAGCTGATTTAGTCCTACTTGAACCAATAATGAAAGTCGAAGTTATTATCCCTGATAATTTTCTTGGTGACGCGATGGGTGATCTGATGTCTAAAAGAGCACAAATTGATAACACTAGTGATCGACCAAATCTCAAGGTTATCGATGCTCATGTTCCACTGGCTGAAATGTTTGGTTATGCTACCCAACTTCGCTCGATAACTCAAGGTCGAGGCACTTATACAATGGAATTCGCTCACTATAATGAAGTACCAAAAAATATTGCCCAAAATATAATTGAGGATCGTTCAAGTGCTAATCGTAGAAAATAATTAATACTTATTTATGCCAAATGCAATCCAAATTGAAAATCTAGAAAAATCATTTGGGAAAGTTGTTGCATTGAATTCGATCTCATTTAAAGTTAAAAATGCTGAAATTTTTGGTTTTTTGGGTCCTAACGGTGCCGGTAAAACTACTACAATCAGATTGATGATGGATTTTATTCGCCCGAGCAGTGGAAAAATAAGTATATTTGACCAAGATTCTCAACAATTTTCAGTAGGGCTAAAGAAAATGATTGGATATTTGCCGAGCGATAATCAACTCTATGAAAATTGGACTGGCAATGATCATATCAAGTTTTCTGAAAAATTGAATGGCAAGTCTGAATTGACTAATGATTTAATTAATAAACTTGATTATAATCCAAAACTTCGGGTTAAACATCTTTCAACTGGTAATAAGAAGAAGTTAGCATTAATTTTAACCTTAATGCACCAACCAAAATTATTAATTTTAGATGAACCGACTAACGGTTTAGATCCACTTTTGCAAAATACTTTTTACAAAATTATCAAAGAATTTCAAGCAAAGGGAATCACCATTTTTATGTCCTCTCATAATTTACCCGAAATAGAAAATGTTTGTGATCGTGTTGGTATTATTAAAAATGGAAAAATGGTTGCAATTGAAAGCATCGCTCGCTTACGAAGTAAACATATTTATAGTGCAATTATTCATTTTAAGGATAAAATTAATCCTGCTCAATTAGAAGAAAAAAATATTCAATTAATATCCTCGAATAATAAAACTGTTCATCTGCAAATTAAGGGCGATATCAATAATTTGCTGAGTAAAATTAGTAAATTAAAAGTCTTAAATATACAGATTGAACCGGCAAGTTTAGAAGATATTTTTCTTGAATTTTATAAATAAAAATATGACTACTTTAATTATTCGCACACTTAGAGATCGCATAGCATCAATTTTTACATATTCAATCGGTGGTTTAGCTTTTGCTGAAATGTATGTTGCGATGTTCCCATCAATCCAGAGTAAATCGGATCAATTCTCAGAACTTTTTAGCGCTTACCCAGAAGAATTTATGAAAGTATTTGGTATGGACAAAAACTCTTTAATTTTTGATAGTGTAGAAAAATTCATATCAATTGAACATTTTAGTATTGTTTTTCCTATTTTGTTGTTTTCAATGTTTATTGGGTGGGGTGGTAGTGCTATTGCCGGGGAAATTGATAAAAACACGCTTGGGTTTTTACTTTCAAAACCATTGTCAAGAATAAAAATTTTTTTCGCTAAGTATTTTGCTGGAATTATTGCATTGTTGATTTTGTTAGTTATTTCTATTTTGGGGATTATTCCTTTGGCAGAAATACATAATGTTACCTACAAAACTTCTAATTTTTTAACAATATCACTACTTTCGTTTTTCTTAGGCTTAGCAGTATTGAGTATGTCAATGTTTTTTTCAACTTTATTCAACGAAAAAGGCAAAACCTATTTTATCACTACTGGTTTATTAATCACAATGTATGTATTAAACGTAATGCCATCGCTTAAAGAAAATCTAGCCGATTTAAAATATGGATCATTTTTCTATTACTACGATTATCAAAAAGCCTTGTTGGAAAATAAAATAGAATGGCAATCAATTTGGGTATTTGTAATTATTACAATTATTTTCACAATTATTGGAGCTTGGTGGTTCAACAAGCGTGATATTAGTGTATAATATTTTATTATAATGATAATCACTATATTCGCCAAACCAAACGCTAAAGAAAATATTATTGAAGAGATTAGCACCACTCAATATAAAATTTCTGTCACCGCTCCGCCAGTAAAGGGCTTAGCTAATCAAAAGATAATTGAACTATTGGCAGAGCATTTTAATATTGCCAAATCGCAAATTATTCTTAAATCCGGTTTCTCAAGCCGAATTAAGAAGTTTGAGATTTATTCATAACTTGATAAGCTTTTAGCCGAACACCTCGGAGGTGGCGTAGTCTCCTGCGAGGTGTGAAAATGGTTGCCTATCCACATCTTGACAACGGACTATTTGGTCAGTATAGTTAGAGTATGCAAGAAGAAATTACAATAACTAAACGCCAAAAACAGATACTCCGAGCCATATACAACTCACTCAAAAACGAGGGCTACCCGCCCACCTTTGATGATCTCAAAACTAAATTGGATATCTCCTCCAATCAAGCTATCATCGACCACCTCAAGGCACTGGAAAAGAAAAAGCTAATAAAAAGAGAAGAGGGCACGGCAAGAGGAATAAAAATCACTGACGATGGATTTGGAATATTAAATATCCAACCAATCATTCCTAATCTTGGCACTTCTTTTGCTGGAGCTATGACCGCAACTTTCCCCATAACCGATAACTGGCAAACTTTGTCTGATGAAGTTAAAATCAAGCAAGATATGTTTTTAGTAGAAATAAGTGGCGATTCTATGATTGAAGCCGGAATCGACAACGGGGACATTTTGGTAGCGCAAAGATCTGCTGAATTTACCAATAAAGACATTGTGGTTGCACAAATGTATGGTGGGACTACCGTCAAACGGTTTATGTTGCAGAATCATTCCCCTCGTAAATTCTTAAAACCAGAAAACAAAAAATACGATATAATTCTATTTAAAACCGACACTAAAATGCAGGCACGCATCATAGGTAAATATATCAACAAAAACATTTTGCCTATTAATCCAAAAACTAAGTCGTTTATATAAAGGAGATTTTATGAGTGATCAAATTGTAAAAGCTAAAGATTTAATTCAAGACACCAGCTCTGCAAGTGAATTATTCGATTTCATTACTAGTAAACCCATACCCAATAAACCAGAAAACAGAGAAGCAAAAGTTCCATTTGAGAAACGATTAATTGAGGAATACGGATATAATAAAACTGACATTGAGCCAGAATTCCGTATTCAGCATGGATCACATACAATTGGTCCAGCCGATATTGTTGTTTTTCATTCTAGTAAAGAACATATCCAAGAAAATATTTATATTATTATTGAATGTAAAAAGAAAGATAGCAAAGACGGCGAGCAACAACTTAAATCTTACTTATCTCCCTGCAAATCGGCAAAATATGGAGTTTGGTTTAATGGAGATGAAGCAAAATATTTCAAAATATTAGACAAAGATCCGCACTGGCGAGAAATACTAAATATCCCAACAGCAATGGAACAAGAAGGTCTCCCACGAAAAGCCGATCTCAAACCAATTGTTGACTTAAATAAACTACTCGAACCTATCCATCATAAAATATACGCCGATGGCGGGCTTTCTTCCGAAGAGATATTTGATGAAATTATCAAACTAATGTTTGCTAAAATCGCCGATGAAAAGGATACCGCCAGCCCTTCTGTATCATTTGGAATCAGTGATGTTGAAGAAGAAGCTATCAACAACAATACAAGTAATGACTTTCGAGCAAGAATTGAGGACCTTTTTGACCGTGTAAAAAGAAGGTATAAGGATTTATTTGATGAATCGGAAAAAATAAAAATAAAAACTGCAACTTTGGCGTATATTGCAGCACAATTTGAAAATCTAAGCTTTCGTAATACCGAGCGCGATATAAAAGCCGCCGCTTTTCAAAAATTTGTTTACGCTCACCAGCGTGGTGAAAGAGGACAATTTTTTACCCCAGATCCAATTATAAAACTTGCCGTTAATATTATTGACCCAAAAGAAGATGAAATGATTATTGACCCAGCTTGCGGAACAGGTGGATTTCTGGTTGAGACAATGAAATTTGTTTGGCAACAAATAGACGAGAGTAAAGATAGTAGTATAGATAAAGATCGCCGTAAATTAGATTATGCTCGGGATAAAATTAGAGGCATAGATATTGCAAAAAGATTGGCAAAAGTTACTAAAATGAGAATGATACTAGAGGACGACGGTCATACAGGGGTATTTTCTGCCGATGCACTAGCATCTTTCCCAACTATTCAAAAAGAAGCAATTGAATCAAACGCAACCGCAATCCAACAAGGAAGTTTTGATATTGTGCTAACCAATCCACCATTTGGGAGTAAAGGTAAAGTAACCAGTAAAGCAATTCTTGAACAATACGAACTTGCCTACAAGTGGAAAGCTAACGAAACTGGAACTTTTGAAAAAACGAACATAATTGCCGACCAAGTTCCGGATATTTTATTTATTGAACGATGCTTACAACTTCTTAAATACGGCGGGAGAATGGGTATTGTTTTGCCTGACGGCGATATCACTAATTCAACACTTTCTTATTTACGCCAATATATTAAAGATAAAGCAAAAATTCTTGCTGTTATAAGTTTACCTAAAGAAACATTTATACCACACGGAACTGGTGTCAAAGCATCTGTTGTATTTTTGCATAAATTAAAGCCAGAAGATCTTGAAAAAGAAAAGAAAAAAGATTACCCAATATTTTTTGGAATAATAGAAAAAATTGGTTACGATGGCGATAAAAAAGGGACTCCTTTATTCAAAAGAAACGAAGATGGGGAAGCATTTTTGGATGAAGATGGCGAACAGATATTAGATGAAGATGTTAGCGAAGTTGTTAAAGAATGGAAGGAATTTAATCATGGAAAAATTGGATAATACTAAAATTGAATTCTGGAATAAATTTAAAAGATGGCATCTTGATGATATTGATATTTGTCTAGCAAACAATGCAAACTATGCCGCTACAAAAACGATGTTATCTTTGATTGATTCTTTAGGTGGTTTCTATGGTGGTCTAATTGAATATAATAATATATATTATGTTCCCGCTGGTGGCGGGAGTCGTTCAAAGAAAATCTATGATATTAACAATAAATCATTCGAAAAGAGTGGATCTAAAAAGCAATTTTTAAACTTTACAAAAAATTACTTACATGAATTTTTTGAAACCAAACTTCCTTTTGGAAAAAATATAAGATTATCAGATGTACTCTATGAACACTTTCGTTGTGGAATCATCCATGAAGGACAACCGAAATTTGGAACGGGAATAACCAAAGAAAACACCCCTATTGTTATTTACACTAATTATAAAAATATTCCCGTGGTACTAAATATTCTAGCCCTAAGAGATATGCTACGCAGGGCTGTTTTTGAATATGAACGCGATTTGTCAGACAATAAACAACCGGAAAGAATGATACGTTGGCAAATTCGATATGATTTTCTTACTCAACTTAAATTTTAATATGATTAAATCAATAATAAAATATTCACAACTCGAAGACCGCTTTGATGCGGAATATTATAGTGACGATCAAATCAATGTAGAGCAAAAATTACAGTCGTCCGATAGATTGATTGATGTAGTTTCAAATATCAAACACCTCAAGGAATTTAAAAGAACATATAGTAAAAATGGTTTAGATTTTTTCAGAATCTCAAATATTAGCAACGGATTCTTAAATACTGAGAATACTGTGAATGTTACTGTAAATTCCGAAGTTAAAAATAATACAGCATTGCCTGGTGAAATATTGATTACAAGATCGGGAACTGTTGGACAGCCTATTTTGGTAAATCCTGATTTGGAAAAATGCCTTATTTCTTCTGATTTTTTGAAACTTGAAAATATAATTGAACGTTTAGATCCATACTATTTATGGACTTTCTTAAGGTCAAAATATGGGAAGACTCAACTTAAAAGAAATATTATTGGTGCAGTACAAAAACAAATCTAAGCAAAAATATCTAGAAGCACAAAAATTACTAAACAATTATTTGCAGATTGATAATAATTTTGGTCCCAATAAAACATTTTCTATTCCATTCTCTCAACTTGAGAGTCGTTTGGATGGGGAATTTTATCAACCGAAATATAATAAGTTATTTTCATTGTTAGGTAAAATTAAAACTAAATCAATTAAGGAAATCTCTTCTTATAATTTCAGAGGGCTTCAACCAGAATACATGGAGCATTCAAACTATAAAGTATTAACTAGTCAATATATTTTAGACAAAGATATTGACTATGAATGTTTGCCTAGCATTACTGAAAGAATTTACAATAAACAAACCGATTATCATATTAAATTCGGTGATATCGTAACCTATACTACGGGAGCATATGTGGGTAGAACTCAAACATGGATTGAAAGTGAAATTAACGCAGTTGCAAGCAACCATGTTAACATTTTAAGAATTAAAGAATATAACCCGATATATATTGGATTTGTGATAAATAGCTTAGTCGGGAAGATGCAGATAGAAAGATTGGTAACTGGCGCAGCACAAGCAGAATTATATCCATCAGATATTGAAAAATTAATTATACCTATTGTTCCTACGGAAATTCAAGAAAAAATTGCAAAATTATATTTAGAACACCACAAACTCCAAAAAGAATCAAAAGAATTGTTAGAAGAAGCTAAACAAAAAGTTGAGGATTTAATCGATAAAGGAGAATAAATGGATTATAAAGTAAATGTTGTTGCGGGTTCTTTGGCATTATGTGTATTTGTAGGAAATTATTGCACTACACACAAGCAGTATTGTAATAGGTTTAATCCTAATGGTGAATCATATATTCGGAGGGTTAATCAAGTTTATTATCCTCAATTCAACCATACTGAAATTTCGATGTATACTTCATCTAACACATCAGCTATCCATGATAGTGATTATTGGAGGTTATATGACAATTATTAAAATAATAAATAAAGATGGAGAAATTGGGACTGTTGATGTAGAATCGTGGGCAAACCCAAAAACTCAATTACTTGATGTTGTCGACGAACAAGGCAATTCTTTTCCAGAATATAAGGAAAACTTAGAATATATCGGAGTGGAGGAATTGTAGTCACTTAACAAATAATCGCTGATTTAGTCTGCAAATCCCACTCCGCTCGCCAAAAATCAAAAGAATTATTACCCCGGTAGTAGAACAGAGTTCACTACGGGGCAGGGAAAAGCTAAAAGAAAAGTTTAGAAATTAATAGAGAAAGGATAATAAATGAAAGATCAAAATAGTATTATCAAAAATTTAGAAAAATTAATTATAAAATATCATCTTGAAAAAGAACTTAATGTAAATATGGTAATTGGGTGGGTCACCGCGGAAAATGAACCTGACGCAATGAAATCCAGTCGTGAATATCAAGCTAAATGGTTAAAACACTTGGCAAATATACCTGATATCGACGAAGCGAATGATTTTATTGAAGTTTTCACGGATGTTTGGAACTATTTCCCCCATAAATCATTAAACGGGCATTCCACGATTGATATTTCATAATAATATATTAATATAATAATATAAGGTAATAATAAATATTAAGAAAGGAGACTATATGTCAATTGTAGAAGAGTCAGAATTTAAAGGGAACGCAATGATTGTTTTAAAAAACAATGAAGAGGATCAATATCCTTTTCAGTTCGGCGTTAAGAAAGCAAAGCTTGTCTTGGAGAATATTGATGTGATAAAAAAGTTTGTAGAAAAACACGACCGTCCACAAGAATAAGTTTTGTTAAAAAATATATCGACTTAGTATGTGCAGGCTGAGATACATCGGTAACACCTGCCTGCCGAATTGGCAGGAATCTGGTATGATTAGATTTTCTAATCAACTAGAGAAAGGAGTTATCGATGCAAACCATTTATCTTAGCCCAGCTAATATTACTCAACCATTATTTCGTTACCCATTATTCAAAAGAAAACCAATTGAACTATTAGACAAGACTGTTCGTTGGCGTAAACAAGCTGATCTAGTTAAGCTATCTTTTTCCGCTCGTTTGAGACTTGAATGGATGATCTTTTATGAGACAGTTGGAAATCACAATGCTTATACTACAGCTCAACATTTCTCTATTACTCCCAAAACATTTTATAAATGGCATAAACGTTTTGATAACGGTAAGGTGCGTTTATTAGAAGAACAATCCAGACGACCAGACAAAACTAGACAATGGGAAGTTACCTTAGTTGAAGAAAGCCGTATCAAACAGTTACGCATAGATAAAATTCATTATGGCAAGAAGAAACTCAAGAAGCTCTATTTCAATACATATAATGAAGTTATTTCAACTTGGAAGATAGAACGAGTCATCCGCAAACACAATCTTTATCCCAATCCCATCAAACAAGCTAAATACAGAAGAAAACTTAAGAATCAGATCAATAAGAAACGAATCCAAAACCTCGATATGCACAATCAATTATTCTTTCTTTTGCATATCGATACGATTGTTATTTATTGGGGATCAATCAAGCGCTACATACTAACTGCTTGCGATCATACTGGTAAGCTAGGTTATGCTCGAATGTATAAAAATAAATCATCAAGGTCAGCTCAAGACTTTCTGTATCGTTTACATTACTTAATCGATACTCCACTGGCACATATCCAAACAGACAATGGCAGTGAGTTCAGTTCAGAATTTGAAGATGCGATTACTCAACTAAATGCCACTCATTGGTTTTCACGCAATCATACACCTCAAGATAACGCAATCATTGAAAGATTCAATCAAACCCTACAAGATGAATGGTTGAATGACAGTAACTTTACATCTGATATCAGAAAGTTCAATCAAGCTTTGACAGTCTGGTTAGAAGAGTATAATTTTATCAGACCACACCAAACGCTAGACTATCTAACACCAATTGAGTATTATCTAAATACATTACAGCTTAATAATAATTTGTTACCGATGTGGTCAGCAGCCAATTCACGAATTTAGTGCACCACTTTTTAATATTTCTTGTTCTAATATCTCATTAGGCGTCAAATAACACAAGGCTTTTCTGGGTCGATTATTG
>Ga0076299_105_pt1 | contig 45810 bp, 41 predicted proteins | sample RifGroA2_FD_67793 | JGI IMG/M metagenome (GOLD analysis project Ga0076299, IMG submission 67793) | Berkelbacteria bacterium GW2011_GWA2_35_9 | reverse complement strand
GGGATTTTGCTCAAAGAATGTTCGAACTTCGTCCAAGAAACACCGCCAATTTTTACATTCAGCTATAAGTATAACTATTTGACATAGAACTTGACAAATAATATTACATTGCTTATAATTGGAGTTAGTTGAATAGTAATTATTATGCTTGCAAAATTTATTTTACAATTAAGAAAAAGACATAATCTATCGCAAGAATTTTTAGCGTCTGAAATTTGTATTTCCCGCCCAACCTATATGCAAATAGAACGGGGTGAACGAGATCTAACTATTACTGAAGCGGAAAAGCTAGCCTCTATTTTTGGTATTCCATTTGATGATTTTAGGCGAGGAAAAGACTCTTCTATTATTGCTGGGATTGAAAAAAAAATGAAATCAAATATAAAAAAACACGAAATAAGAATTAGCATTCCGCAAAAAAACCTTAATAAATTTAAAGAGGTTCTACTTTATCTATTGTCAAAAGTTGGTGGTAAGTCAAATGTAGGCGAAGCAGTGATTTACAAATTGCTTTATTTTATTGATTTTGATTATTACGAAAAATTTGAGGAACAGTTAGTTGGTGCGACTTACATTAAAAATTATTATGGTCCCACTCCTATTGAATTTAAAGCTGTTGTTGACGATATGATAAAAAGCGAAGAGGTAATAAAGGTTGAAGGAAAATATTTTAATTATCCACAAAGAAAATATTTAGCAGTCAGGCGACCAAATCTTAACATTTTAACTGGTCGTGAGATAGAGCATATTGACGATGTTTTAGCACGGCTTTCTGATAAAAATGCCAAAGAGATGGAAAATTATTCACATGAGGACATCCCTTGGAAATCGGCCGAAAACGGTAAACCACTTTCTTATGAGAGTGTTTTTTATCGTGATGAACATTACTCTGTAAGAAATTATGAAGATGAACTTTAATGAATTAACTGAATTTTCTAAGGAATTCAAGCGGTTTTCAAAAAAATATAAATCACTATCCAAAGACTTAGAAGAATTTAAGCATGTAGTTGATGTTGTACCTTTAGGCAATAGTAAACACTTTAATATTATTACAAAAAATGAGCAATGTGTCATTGTTAAAGCACGATTATTTTGTTGTTACTTAAAAGGCTCGTCGCTTCGAATTATTTATGCTTTTCATTATCAAGATTGTAAAATTGAGTTTATAGAGCTTTATTTTAAAGGAGAGAAAGAAAATGAAAATTACGAGAGGATAAAAGATTATTTTAATCAATATTCTTGATTTTGAAGTTAGTTTTTACTGTGGTTGCATTGTACGATCTACTATTTAGTAGAAAATAATCTAGTTATTTTTTCGATCCTGTGCTTAAAGCTATAAATTCTGTGCTAATATAGAATTATGTTAAATGAAACAAATAATTTGGAAATTGATCCAAAGATTGAACAAGCGAAAGCGTATGAGCTTTCTTTAATTAAAAAAAGTCTTGATGATTACAGTGCTCGAGAGCAAGAAGGAAGATTGAGCCCAGGTTTAATTTATACACCATCAGAACACAAAATTTTTGGCAGTACGACTTATGGTTTAGCATTCTTCCCTAACAGAACTTATGCTGAAGTGGCTGGGATTAGCCTTGAAATAATTAATCAACAAAGAGAAATGCTAAACGAAAATGAAATGCAATTGCCGATTATGATCAAAAAAGAAAGCGGGATAATCACACCATTAATTAAATTATTACCACTTTCAACAGAAATGATTTTAGAATCAACATTGGTTAAAACATATCAAATAGTTAGATTTGCTAATATGGCAGGCAAAAAAATTGAGACTGAAAATAAAGATTTCCAAAAAGCTTATAATGAAATTGACAAAATTCTAGCTGAGGGTCAAGCACAGGAGAGAGAACTCTATTATAAAAAATTGAACTTAGATTCTGGATTCAAATAATGAATTATTGTAATGTTGTATTCAAAAATTATTAGCCACAATACACTAATTATGTTATCCGGTCGGGTGATAAATTTGATTATTACGGCAGTTTTAATTGCATTAATCACACGGTATTTAGGCGTAGCTGGTTTTGGACAGTATTCAACAATTTTATCTTACATTTTGCTTTTTGGAGTTTTGTCTGATTTTGGTTTGCACAATACCGTAACTCGTAAAATTGCCACTAGTGAAACTGAGGACAGGGATCAAATTTCCCGTTTCTATATTTTTAAAATTATTTTATCACTGATTGTTTACTCAACTTCAGTAGTGATAGCCTGGACTCTGGGGTATGAAAATATTATTAAAATCGGTATCACAATTTTCTCAGTAGCAGGAATTTCAACCGCTCTCTTTGCCTTCAACTCAGCGCTCTACCACGGAAAATTAAAAGTTAAGCAATTTGTTTTGGCAGATGTGATTGGCAGACTAATTATTTTAATTGGGGTCTATTTTTCAATAAAAAACGATCTCGGTTTGCTTGGAATTATTAGCGGTTATGTAGCAGGTGATATTTTTACTTATATTTTGTCTTTTATTTGGTTAAAAAAAATAATTCCGTTTAATTTCAAAACTGACTTTAGTTGGAATCATTTTATTTCGATTGTTAAAGAGAGCTTTCCGCTTGGAATAGTTATGATTTTGACGACCATCTATTTTCGTTCTGACATTGTAGTTTTGTCCTTATTAAAACCGGATTTTGATGTTGGAATTTATGGTGCTAGTGTGAAAATTATTGATATTATTCTTTCTTTTCCAGTTGTTTTTTTAGCGGTTACCTATCCAATTATGGCAATAATAACTAAGAAAGACCGACTGTATTTTAATCAGAACCTACAAAAAATTATCAATTTTATGTTATTGTCGGCAACACCAATTGTTATTTTTGGGATTATAAAAAGCAGTCAAATTATTCGCATCGTTGCCGGTTATGATTTTGTTAATTCTTCAACAGTAATTTTTTTAGGTAACAATATTACTACTCCAACCATCCTTTCAATACTGTTGATAGCAGTATTTTTTGTTTTCTTGCATCAAGTTTTTTACTATATGTTAATTGCTAGTGGTAAGCAAAATATTTTGTTAATTCCGGTGATTTTATATGTATTACTAAATGTATTTTTAAACATTATATTTGTGCCGGCATATAGTTACTTTGCGAGTAGCGTTATTACATTATTAAATGAAATAATTGTGCTAATCGTAGTTTATAATTTGTCGAAAAAAATATTTGAGCATCGAATAAACTTTAAAATATTGTTGGTTAGCATAATTTCATTATTGCCTTCAACGCTATTTTTATTAGCAACCAATCAATTATTTTATGGCACAATTTATTCGGTTATCTGGCAACTATTTTTAGCTCTGATAATTTATTTAGTAATGCTCTATTGGTTTAAAGTATTTAATCTAAAAAATCTTAAAAAATTGGTTTGATAATTCTAAATTATTTGGAAAAAGGAAGATTTTTTGCTAAACTCAGTATATGAAAGTAGCTATTGACTATCAGACCGCCCTTGGTCAAAAAACAGGTTTCGGTTATTATGTTAAAAATTTAGTCGAGAATTTAGAAAAAATTGATAAAAATTCAGACTATTTGTTAATTAAACCGAAAACAGAAGAAGATTTTTCGACCTTAAAACGATTCTATTGGGACCAAGTGAAAGTGCCGTTGTATGCTAATAAGAACAGAGTTGATCTTCTACACCAACCAGCTTTTTCAGCTCCAATTTTTTATTCCGGAAAATTAGTTGTAACAGTCTGCGATTTAATTTCGGTTTTTTTTGGTCAAGATATTCCGTTTGTTTCCAGGCAATATTTTGGTAAATGGATGCCGTTTACTTACCGTAAAGCTGATCATATTATCGCAATTTCAGAACAAACCAAAAAAGATATTGTCAAACTTTTAGCTTTTCCTGAAGAAAAAATTACGGTAATTTATCTAGGCGCAGACAAAAAGTATTTTATTCAGCCGGAAAAAGCCAAAATTGAAGCGGTCAAGAAAAAATTTCAAACCGGAAAAAATTACTTTATCCATGTTGGAACGATTAATCCACGAAAAAATTTGGAATTTTTAGTTAAAGCATTTTCAAATATTGTTCACGAAAATGATAATTGGAATTTAGTTATCACCGGCAAAAAGGGCTGGTATTACGATAATCTATTTAAATTAGTTAAAGAAAGGGGACTTGAAAAACGAGTTATTTTTACTAGCTATATTAATGACGATGAAAAACATCAACTCTATTGGGGAGCGGGAGCACTGGTATTTCCTTCGGTCTATGAAGGTTTTGGATTGCCACCACTGGAAGCAATGTCGGCTGGGGTACCAGTAATTTCATCGAGCGTTTCTTCGATGCCAGAAGTGGTTGGTGATGCGGGAATTCTGCTTGACCCACACGACGAAGAAAGCTGGAGTAAAACAATGTTAGAATTTACGAGATTGAGCGATTTAAGGCGTAAGTTTTCAGTGTTGGGTTTACAGCAAGCAAAAAAATTTAGTTGGGAAGAAACGGCTCGACAAACTATTGGAGTTTATGAAAAAGTTGTTAATGAATAAAAAACTTTCAATTATAATTTTAAATTACAACGGGTATGATGATACCGTTTTATGTTTGAAAAGTCTCAGGAAATCTAGCTCTGTTTTTACAACCTACATTTTAGACAATGGCTCGGGCGATAATAGTTTTGAAAAATTGCAAAAAATTGTCAATCAAAACGAAATTGTTATTCGCTCGGAGGAAAATTTGGGTTTTGCCGAAGGCAATAATTATTTAGCCAAAGTCGCCGATAAAGATGGTTGTGATTATTTACTATTGATCAATAATGATATGACAATCGAGCCAGACATGGTGGATAAATTGATAAAAGCGACTGAAAAAACTGACAAATTTGGAGCCGTTTCACCTTTAATTTACTATATGGACAAAAAGCGGATTTGGTATGCTGGCGGGCAAACTAATTGGTTTATAACTGGGACCAGCTATAGCTATGAAAAATTGCCAAATAATTTGCACTTGCAACCAACTCAATTTTGTTCCGGAGGGTGTATGCTAATTGATAATTCACTGTACAAAAAATTAGGCGGATTTGATAAACGCTTTTTTGCCTACAATGAAGATAGTGATCTTTCCGAAAGGATAAAAAAAGCGGGTAATTTACTCTATTTCGAACCGGAGGCAGTTGTCTATCATAAAGTTAATGCGACACTCGGTTCTCGAAATCCGTTGCAAATCTATTACCATATTAGAAACAAATTGTTATTTCTTTCAAAAAATGGCAGGTGGTACCACTTTCCAACAGTAATTCTCTATACTCTTTACAAAGATTTTCTTTGGAACATTATGGGGGCATTAATTAAGCCTCAAAAAGGCAAATGGAAAAGAGTAATGGGCGCTTGGCTCGGATTAAGCGATTTTATTTTAGGAAATTTTGGTAAATGTCAACATAAGATAATTTAAAATTAAAAATTTGAAATTGATAAAAAATTTAAATTAAATTTTTATATATGTCTTACACAAAAAAAGTTGCATATAATACTTTTATTCAAGTCATTGGCAGAATTATTGCGACGATATTTTCTATCATTTCAGTAAATCTATTAACTCGCTATCTTGGAGTTGAAGGATACGGGCGCTACACAATTATTTTTGCCTATGTCGGATTTTGGACTATTTTGACAGATTTTGGAATTTTGACTATTTTAAACCGTGAATTAGCTCAAAACCAACAAGCAAAAGAAAAAATTCTTAACAATGTCTGGACTTTTCGAATTATTTTATCGATTTTGGTTATTTTGCTTTCAGTTGTTATTTCCCGATTTCTCGGTTACGACATCGAAACAAAAAATGGCATTGCGATTATGAGTTTGGCATTTTTGTTGCAAACTTTGAATATGACTTTTGTCTCTGTTTTTCAAAATAGTTTTCAAATGTACAAAGGGGTGATAACAGATGCGATTGGAAAAGCGACAATTTTAGGGTTAATAATTTTAACTGTCAATTTGGAAGCCAGTTTTTATACATTGATAACGGCTTATGTGGCTGGTAATTTGATAAATATTTACTTGAGTTATTTATATGCCAATGCGATCGTGAAAGTTCATTTAGCTTTTGATTTTAAAGTTTGGAAAAAAATATTGTCGGAAGCGGTGCCAATTGGTTTGATGGGAGTTTTTGGATATTTTTATTTCAAATCGGATGTATTATTGCTCTCGTTTATGAAAGATAGTTATGATGTGGGAATCTATGGTCCGACCTATAAAATTTTTGAAATTCTAATCACCGTGCCGTCATTTTTGGTTGGCGCCGCTTTTCCAGTTGTTGGTTTATTGTATAAAACTGATAAAGCCCGCTGTCAGAGAGTGGTGCAGAAAATATTTACAGTTTTGCTTTCAATTTCAATTCCGTTGGGAATTTCAGGTATGATTTTAGCCAAATCAATTTATGCCATTATTTCAACCACAGTCGTGATCGCTGGCGCACAGAGAAAATTAGTTTTGCCGACAATTATTTACGCAATTTTTAATATTGGTTTTAATCTAATATTTATCCCCCGTTTTAGTTATATTGCGACGAGTGCTTCAACTTCATTAACCGAATTGTTAATCTTTGTTATCGCCTATTCAATTTTTGTTAAAACAACCGGTATGAAAATTTCATTTGCCATTATTGGAAAAATAATTTTGGCTACTCTGCCATTAGCATTGTTTCTGCTTATTTTTAAAGACGAAAATTTACTATTTTTGATTTTAACTGGAGGCGCTCTCTATTTCTTAATGGTTTTTTGGTTAAAAATATATTCTCGTGATACTATCAAGGAACTAATTCCAACAAAAACATAAACAATTTAATTAATTATGCCAATATTTAATGATTTAATATTAGAAAATTGGAAAGAGTCAGAAATTTTAACTGATAGCCTTTGGATTATTCTCGAAAGAGATAAAACGGGAAAGCATAATGGCTTTTACCATGGAAATTTTATCCCGCAAATTCCACACCGATTTATTTTGAGATATACAAAGAAAAATGAAATTGTTTTTGATCCATTTTTAGGGAGCGGAACGACTGCTTATGAAGCGGAAAGTTTAAACAGAAATTTTATTGGCATAGATATTCAAACAAAACTAGTTGATTATGTTAAAAAAAATATTGAGCCAAAAAACAATTTCTCTGATTTGATTGCTGGTGATAGCGCAAAATTTGAAACATTTGAAAAAGTAAAAGAAATTTTAAAAGATCACAGAAAGAAAAATGTCCAACTGGCAATTTTACATCCGCCATATGCCGATATAATTAAATTTAGTGATTTAAAAAATGATTTATCAAATGCCAAATCTCTAAAAGAATTTTTAGGGCAATTTGCCGAAGTTTTAATAAATACAATTAAAATTTTAGAAAATGGCAGATACTTGGCAATCGTCATCGGCGATAAATATACAGCTGGCAAATGGATACCTTTGTGATTTTATTGCATAACTAAAAAATTATGAATTATATCGGCAGTAAATTATCATTGTTGAAATTTTTGGAAGAATCAATCAATAAAGTAGTCGACCCGGAAAAAAACAGAGCTGATAGAAACTGTGATATTTTTTGCGACTTATTTGCAGGAACTGGAATTGTCGGAAGTTATTTTAAAAAAAAAGGTTACAAAATAATTGCCAACGATATTCAATATTATAGTTATGTTTTAAATAGGCATTATATCGGGAATCATAAAGAATTATATTTTGCGAAATTAACAAAAGAAATTCCTGATTTAATTAATATCGGGGTGAAAAACCGTAAAAAATTTGTTTGTGATTATTTGTCAAACTTAAGAGGAGTAAAGGGGTTTATTTATAAAAATTATTGTCTTAGTGGAACCAAAGACGAAGAAGAACAACGACAATATTTTTCTGATGAAAATGGAATGCGATGCGATGCTATCCGTCAAAAAATTGAAAACTGGAAAGAGCAAAATTTAATTTCCGATGATGAATACTATTTTTTAATTACTAGTTTAGTTGAATCTATTGATAAATACGCAAACACAGCTTCTGTTTATGGTGCTTTTTTGAAAAAATTAAAAAAAACAGCTCAAAATAATTTAATTTTGAAGCCAGCTGAGTTGATTATAAATGATAGAGAACATAGTGTTTTTAATGAGGATATAAACGATATAGTTGGAAAAATTAAGAGCGATATTTTATATTTAGATCCGCCATATAATCATCGGCAATATGCGACAAATTATCACTTACTCGAAACAATTGCAAAATATGATAATCCCAAAATATACGGGAAAACTGGCTTGCGAGAATACCAAAATCAGAAATCGCTTTATTGCTCAAGAACCCATATAAAAAAGGTATTTAAAGATTTAATATTAAAAGCTAAAACTAAATATATCTTTTTGAGCTATAGTAACGAAGGTTTAATGACCTTGAAAGATATTAGGGAAATAATGGCGCTAAAGGGCAGATATGGTTATTTTACAAAAAAATATAATCGTTTTATGGCTGATAAACCTGAAAATAGGTATTATAAGGCAAAAAAAACGATTGAATATTTACATTATGTGGTTTGTAAAAATACATAAAACTGTTTTTTGCATATAAATTGAGGTTAAAACATCGGTTGAATATATGAAAATTTATTATCGAATCAGCAATAATTCTGAAAAAAAAGAAAGGTTGTCTAACGCTACTAAAGAGCATTGTTTGACAATTTTTTTGCGAGAATTTGATCGTGAAGACAATCAAATTGAAATTGTTGCCGACAATGTGACTGAAAAAAAACTGAAAGATTTTATTTTTTCCCAACAGAAAAAAAATCTTTCAATCGAAGAAACGGCTCTTGGCAATACTCAATCTTTTAAATATGTTTTAAAGAAAGCTTGCCAACTTGACGATTTAGACGAAATGATATTTTTTGCCGAAGATGATTATTTATATTTACCCAACTCCGACCAAGTGCTCAAAGAAGGTTTAGGGCGAGCTGATTATGTCAGTCTTTACGATCATCCGGACAAATATCAAGACGGGCTCAATCCTTTTGTTAAAGATGGCGGAGAAAAAACAAAAGTGATTTTGACTCAGTCGTCTCACTGGAAATTTACTAATTCAAGCACAATGACATTTGCGTCACAAGTTAAAACTCTCAAAGCTGACTATAAACTTTGGGAGAGGCGTTTAGTTGATACTTACCCTTATGATTTTAAAGCTTTCCGGGATTTGCGTCGTCGAGGACGCAAATTAATTACTCCTATTCCATCATTGAGCACTCACGCTGAACCAAAATTTTTAGCTCCATTAATTGATTGGAGTCGAGTATAATGAACAAAATTACCGTTTTAATTTTTGCGAAAAACGAGACAATAACTTTTAAACGGGTTTTAGAGCATGCTTCCAATCCGAAATTTTGCGATCAATTATTAGTGGTCTTAGATGAAGGATTTTTGCCTGAAATTAAAGATTTAGCACAAGAATTTCAAGCCGATATTGTGATAAAAAAACTGCAAAATTTTCGGGATCATAAAAATTTTGGAATAGCACAGGCGAAAAATAATTGGGTGTTACTGTTAGACGCTGATGAAATTGTTGATGGTCAACTGACTGATGCTTTAGAAAAATTTCGCCAGAACGATAAAGTTTTAGATTTTGGCTACAATATCAAATTTAAAACCTATTTCTTCAACCATTGGCTCAGATACGGTGGCACTTATCCTGATTTGCACATTCGATTATTTGACAAACGAAAAGCAAAATATCGCCATACTATTCATGAATTATTATTCGTAGATGGAAAAATTGGAGAGATTGATGGTCATATTGAACATTATTCGGTTACTTATTTTAGCCAATGGTTGAAGAAAATTCCTCTTTATACCGATTTAGAAGCTAACTTTTTAATCAAAAAAGGTAGACAGTTTTCTCTTACATATTTAATTGGCAAACCATTAAAAGAATTTTTTTGGCGCTTTGTTCAATTAAAAGGTTATCGAGATGGTTTTCACGGTTTGAGATTTGCTTTAATGGCGAGTTATTATCGATTTAGAACGGCGTTAAAAATTAAAAAACTGGATTCCCGATGTCGTAACGCTTCGCTTCCGGCTCGAGAATGACAAAAATAAAATGAAAATAATGAAAATAGCAATTGATGGGCGAGAAGCCAATGGTAGCGATGGAAAAGCTCGCTATATTCGGGAAATTATCAAAGGATTAAGCCGGTGTTTACCAGACGACTTTCAAATAACTATTTTGGCTAAATCACCTCTTGAATTTGAAATTAATTCCAAAATTGAATTTTGTCAATTACCTAAAACACGCTATCCATTTTCAACTAATATTTGGCTCAGAAAAAAATTGAAACGGGAAAAATACGATCTCTTTTTTGCGCCAACCGGTTTTTTGCCAGTCATATTTTCACCTGTCAAAACAGTTGTGGCAATTCACGACCTAGCTGTTTACCGAGAAGACACACAACCAAAACTAAAAACTAAATTAATCGAAAAAATGTTATTGCCTTGGACAGTCAAAAAAAGCACCGCTATTATTGTTCCGTCAAAATCGACCAAAAATGATATTTTGTGTCGCTTTGGTCAATATTTAGCTCAAAAAATTAATCTAACTCAGTACGCAATGGGCGATGAATTTATTAATCTGAAATTGAAACGAGAAAAATTTATTCTTTCAGTTTCGACCCTAGAACCGAGAAAAAATTTTATTACTCTACTCAGGGCTTACCAAATTTTGCCTGAAGATTTGAAAAATCAGCACCGGTTAAAAATTGCCGGCAATTTAGGGTGGAATAATCACGAATTTGAAGAAGAATTGAGAAAGGCGAATTTGCATAATCAAATTGATTTGCTTGGTCGGGTTGAGGACAACAAATTGATTGAACTTTACAATCAAACGGCGCTGTTTGTTTACCCAAGTTTATTTGAAGGTTTTGGGTTACCAATTTTAGAGGCAATGAGTTGTGGTGCACCAGTAATTACTTCCGCTAATTCATCGCTACCCGAAGCCGGTGGTGATGGCGCCCTCTATTTAAAAAATCCACGAGATAAAGAAGAATTAGCCCAAAAAATAGCAATGGTTTTAGCTGATACTAAATTGCAAGAAAAATTATCTGATGCTTCCCTCAAACAGGCTAAAAAATTTAGTTGGGATAAAACGGTAACCGAAACAATAGCGCTTTTTAGACGAGTAGCTGAACGGTGATTTACCAAAAGAAGATAAGTGTGCTATTATAAGAGAAGTTTAATGAACGAAACTATCCAAATGTTAGGTTTTTTCGTTGGCTGTGTTGCAGGATTAGCGACTCTTTTTTGGGTAATTAAAAAGACCTGCCGTGATTATTTTTGGCTTGTTTTAGCAATAATTTTTGCTTTACCATTTGAACGAATTCCGTCCTTGCCGATCGCTGGTTTCACGCTTAAAGTAAATCATATTTTGGGATTATTATTAATTTTGTTCTACGCAATTCGTTTGCTTAAGAAACGAGAAAAATTTAAAATTAATTATTTAACAATCCCCTTGCTTGGATTGTTATTTTTTATCTCATTATCTCTATTTCAAACAATTCGACCATTTATGAGTCTAGTAACTTTTTTTCAAATAGGTTTTACTTTTTTACTTTTTCAAATCATAACTAGCCAAATTGACTCGATCCAAAAATTTGTCAAAATTGTTCACATAATTAAAATATCAGCCTTTATCGTGATACTTTTTACTGGTTGGCAATTTGTTGGCGATATGCTTAATTTGCCAATTTGGCTAACTGGGCTGAGAGATCTTTATACGCAAAAAGTTTTTGGTTTTCCAAGAGTACACGCTTTTTCTCTAGAACCGCTCTATTTAGGTAATTATCTTTTTTTACCGTTATCAATTTTTGTTGCGGAGATTTTTCAGGGTAAAAAAAACTGGATTAATTTAGTCGGGTTTGTGTTAACCTCAATGGTAATTTTTATGACTTTGTCACGAGGAGCAATTTTAGCTTATTTAGTTTTTGTTTTATTGCTTTTCTTTTTCTACCCTAAAAAAACCCTGACGGTAAAAAATTTAACTTTATTTAGTTCGATTTTATCAACGGCAATCATTTTAGTTGTAATAATTCTTTCAGTTTTAGGAGCTGATAAAAGAGCCAGTTTTTATAATCAATTAACTTTGAAAGATTACCAAATTACCGAATCGGTAATGGGGCGATTAAATACTTACGAAGTCGCTTGGCAAGCCTTCAAAGAAAAACCGTTAACTGGAATTGGAGTATTCAATTATGGACCGTATGCGACCGGTTATGATTTAGAAAATCCTTTTGTCCAGCAAATTGTTAATAATGAATATTTAGAGATATTGGCAGAAATTGGAATGTTTGGATTGATTCTTTTTGTAGGCATAATTTTACTAATAATCTATGCTGGGTTTCGGGGAGTAAAATTAGCAAAAGAGAGTGAAATAGGCAGTTATTTAGCTATTTTAACGATTGGTTTTGTAGCGGTGTTGGTGCAGTACAATTTCTTCTCAACCCTAGCGATTATTGGGATATGGGTGTATGCTGGGATATTGGTGGCGTTGTACGGTATTATTGCAGATGATAATTCAAAGTTAAGAATTAAGAATTCAGAATCACATTTAAAAATTAAAAATTAGATTATTAATTCTGAGATCTGAATTCTTAATTTATATATTATGCTTTATTTACTTTCTTTAATCATTATCTTTCTTCCGGTCTATATGGTGCGTTTTGAAGTACTTAATATTCCAACAACTTTGTTAGAAGTTTTGATTTGGTTAGCTTTTCTAATCCAAATCGTTCTAGATAAAAAGTTAATTTTACCAAAAAATATTAAAATTTATCTTAGTTTGGGGCTAATCATTTTGGCTGGTACTATTTCAACTTTAATTGCACCAGATAAAAACATTGCCCTTGGTCAGTTGAAGGCATTTATTATTGATCCGATTATTTTTGCATGGTTAATTTGGCGAACCCAACCAAGAGTTTCTAAAGTACGTCCAACAATTATTTGTGATAGCCTAATTGTTTCATCCACCTTGATGGCAATATTGGCAATTAGTCAAAAATGTCTCGACATTACAACTAACGATGGCAGAATTGTTGGCATATTTTCATTCGAAGCCAATGCCAGCGCCAATTATTTAGCGATGTATTTAGCACCCGCTTTTGCGCTTTCAACCCTTAGATTTGTCTGTTCAAAAAGATATAAAATTTATTATTTAATTGCCTCTATTTTAATTATTATTGGAGTTTATTTAACTGGTTCCAGGGGAGCAATTTTAGCTGATATAATCGCCGTTTTCATAGTTTTATGGCAATATATAGCTGATAAAAATAAGATTTCAAAAGTTTACAAAATTGGAATGAGCATTGGTTTAGCACTATTACTATTAATTGCTACCTACTTAGCACGGGTTAATTTATCGGCAAAAGAAGGTAGTGGCAGGGTATCAAATTCTAACAATATTCGGTATGAAATTTGGAAAACTACTTTAAAGATTGAAACAGAAAATACCAAAAACTTTTTCTTGGGAGTTGGGCTTGGAAATTATCAAAATTATTTTACTAATTATACCGCTGATCAAGGCAATTATCCTGAATTTATTTCTCCTCGAGCCTTAATGCCCCACAATCTTTTCTTGTCATTTTGGGTCCAGGGCGGGTTATTAATGCTGTGTGTTTTTATTTACTTAATCATTTTGGCATTTATTAAGAGTTATAAAAATCAAAAATATCCGATTTTAGCTGGTTTGTTGACAATAATCATTATTGGATTAGTTGACACACCATACTGGAAAAACGATTTGGTGATAATCTTTTGGATATTTTTGACATTGGGGATTGTTAGTAAACCAGACAATAATTCAAAATTAATATCTCAGAATTAAGAACCTAATCCAAAATTAAAAATTATAGTTTATAAACTCTAAATTTGATTATGAATTATGAGATCTTAATTCTTAATTAATGTTTGTTATCATGAAGTACATTCTATTTTTTATCATTATTTTCGGGCTTTCGTATTTAATAATTGTTAATCGTGTCAAAATCGCTGACTATTATACCCAAATTAGTAATAAAGATACTTCGAAAGAGGATAAAAAAAAGAATGATTTCATTTGGGGAACAAGTATTAATCCTTTCCCAACGGGAAAAATTGATCAAAAAGAGCTTGATGGAGTAATTGCGTCACTTAAAGATTTAGGGGTTAAATATGTTCGTCTTGAATATCCAAACGATGGTCAAGAACCGGCAATACATGAACCAACAATCAAAAAAGTTTTCGATGCTGGTTTTGAAGTGATTCTACTAATTCAACCCAAAAAAGCCTATAACGAAATCAGCGACCCTTATCAAGATGGTTTTGATATTGCTCAAAAAATTTCTAAACACTATTATTACATAAATTATTTTCAATTAGGCAATGAGCCAGCCACCGATGCGATTAAGCCGGGCTGGTCTGGTATTGTCGGCAGTGCTTATGAGCCGGATCGTTATCAAAAAGTTTCGACTTGGCTAAAAGGTGCTAGCGAGGGAGTCAAGATAGGAAATAGTCAAGCAAAAAAAATTATTACTGGGCATTGGCTCCATATTGCTTTTGTAGATATGTTAATTAATGACGGAATTCAATTTGATATTATTGGCTGGGATTGGTTCGCCGAAAAGAGTAATATTTTGAGTGTTGAAACGGATAAGGGGGAGGTAAAAGTTCTTGATAGAATTGCATCGCTTGGTAAAGATGTTTGGATAATGGAATTTGGAGAAAGAGGTGATGACGAAAAAGCACAAGCTGAATATTATCAAATTCGCTTAGACGAAATTGCTAAGAGTGGCAAGGTCAAAGGGATTATAAACCTCAATCTTTACGATCAAGCTTTTTTACTCGGTGGACCAAATCAATTTAATGGAATTCTGAATCTAAAGAAAAATAGCGCTGGTGAATTTGAGTTAGGTGAGCCAAGACCGGCATATAATATTTTAAAAGAATTTATTGCTAATAATTGAGATGGAAAAAATAAAAAAATTTCAGAAAAAACAATTTTTAAGTTGGCAAAATATTGTACTGACCGTAATTTTAATTGGTTCAGCTTTTCTGATGTTTTATAAAGTAAACATGACAGCCATCGTTGGTTTTGATCAAGGTAATCATTTAAACCCAGTTGCAGATTCAATTCGAAATAAAAATATTTTGTATCAAGGACCGGCAGCTTTGGAAAAAGGTGGCTACAAAGCTTATTTAGGTCCGTTTTATTACTACTTATTAGCAATTCCGTTATTATTAACTAATTTAAATGCTTTGTCAGCTAGTTATTTTTCCGGTATTTTAGCTTTGATATCAGTAGTTTATAGTTATTATTTAGTTAGAAAAATATTTGATTCTTCAATTAAAGGCATAATTGTCGCTTTTCTTTTAGCTTTTACTTATAAATTTACCGCCATGGGTCGTGGTTTCACTAACCCGTTTTATTTATTACCGTTTTTGTTGATGCTTATGGATAGCGTTTGGACAATCAGTCAAAATAAAAAAGCTCATTGGGGCTGGTGGGCGTTTTTTGGTTTTAGTTTGTCGGCAACTTTACAAATTCACTCTTCTTGTTTTCTACTAATTTTGCCAATTTTTATTTATCTTTTTTGGAAAAAATCTTATCGCCAAGGGGTCAAAAATTGGTTAATTGCGTTAGTAATATTTTTAGCACTTTATTCCCCTTACATTTATTATCAAGCTACCCATAATCTGGCTGATATTCGTCAATATTATGGCGCTTTGGTTAAAGCGGAGGACCCAAACGCAGTCAATAATCTTGGTTTGGTAACTTCGATTGAGCGAGTAATCACCAGTTTAGATGTCTCAATGCAGAGTTTTATTCGATGGGGAAACGGGGAAAGAAAATTGAGCATTACGATTGGGTGGGTTGTAGCACTGGTAGCAACAATTATTTTTGCATGTTTTGGTCGAAAAAAACTCAAAGATTGGTATCTGTTTTCTGCGCTTTGGGTGTTTTTCTTTTTAATTTCAGCTGGACTATTTCGATTCCCCTTGTGGGATTACTATTTTATCGCAATTTATCCAATGTTATTTATTGCACTGGCTGATATTTTAGGATATTTAATTTCAAAAACTAAAATTTGGGGAACGATCATATTGATTATCGTTGGCGGTTACTATATTTATTCAAATAGTCAGCCAATTTTTAACGAAATTTATCAAGGAGAGATTCGTGCCACTCACAACCCGGTTCAACCTTCCGATTTGCTCTATATTGATTTAAGAAATTTAGCTAATTATATTGTGGACGATGCGCAAGGTCAACCGGTTCAGATTAATGTTTGCTATAAGTTTTTTTATCCAGGCTGTTTTTCTTACCAACCAGCTTATGATTTTTTGTTTAAGTGGAACGAAAAATTAGATTGGAGAGAATCGGCTGATATAATTTATTTTATCCGCAATCCAAAAGACGTTGGTAATTGTCAGCCAAATGACCCAAATTTAAAACTGATTTCAAGTCAGGATATGGTTAGTGTTGGGGTGGATAAATACGAGAGAATAAAATAGAAACTATTTTATTCGTAATTACAAAATGTCATTCCCGACTTGATCGGGAATCCAGTATTAAGCATTTTATCTTGGATCCCCGATGTTGATGTTCGACAAGCTCACATCAGCTCGAGGATGACAAATTAATCAGCTGAAAAAATGAATTTTATTAAGAATTATTTGGTTTGGGTAGTAATCCTTATTTTTTTTGTCCTATTTTCTTTGCATAGTTTATTGAACCATTGGAATTTTAGTACTCATGCTTGGGATTTGGGAATTTACGATCAACAAACTTGGCTTTATAGTCATTTCCAATCAATTTTTAATACTGTTAGAGGATTAAATTTGTTGAGTGATCATTTTGGCTTAATCCTCTATCCAATTGGCTTGATCTATTTAATTTATCCTCACGCTGAAACATTATTAATTATTCAAGCGTTATTGGTTGTTTTGAGTGCTTACCCACTTTATTTGATCTCTAAAAAAAAATTAAATAATAATTTAATTAGTTGGGTAATTATTATTGCCTATTTATCATCCATCGGGATAAGATCGGCAATTGATTTTGATTTTCATTTAGCCACAATTGCTGTTTTTTTCTATGCTTATTTTGTCTATTTTTGGCTAGAAAAAAAATATTGGTGGTCAATTGCTTTTGCTTTTTTAGCTGTGCTAACTAAAGAAGATATGCCTATTTATATCGGGTTTACGGCACTAGGATTAATGATAAATAGTTGTCAAAAGAAAGATGAGGTTAAAAATAATTTTAAGTTATTGATTTTATCGTTAATGTCATTTTTAGCAATTTATAAAATCATGCCTGTTTTATCCTTTAGTTCTTTCAAGCAAAATTATTTTGACTATCACTATTTAGGTAATAGTTACATAGACGTGATTTACAATACTATTAAATTTCCAATTAGTACTATGCAAAAAATTTGGGATTCTTTCATTAATAATCTCGTTAAAGTTAATACATTTAAAACATATTTCGGTAGTTTTTGGTACTTGCCTTTTTTTAGTCCAGATATTTTAATTTTTTCAGTCCCATTTCTATTAACTAAATTTGTTTCCGACCGAGATGTTTTATGGACACTATCAGCTCAATATGGAGTAATTGGAATGTTTATTTTATCTCTAGCGACAATCTACACAATAGCTCGTTTATCAGCATTAATAACTAATAAAAAATATAGAAATATCATAGTCATAGTTTGGTCAATCTTTTTTTTGATTTATACTAGTTATATAAATTTTTATAAAGCCAAAACAACTTTTTGGGATGGAATAAGCCCCTCTCGCTGGAAAACGATTAATGATTATTCGGGAATAAATCAAGCAATAAATTTAATTCCGAAAAAGGCATCAGTTGTTACCCAAAATAATATTGTACCGCATTTGACTAATCGAAAATCAATTTATCTATTGCAATGCCCATTTTGTAATGCGCCTAGTAACCGAATTTATAATTATGTTTTGCTAGATACCCGCTATGGTTCGAGTTTTGCACCGAAAGAGCTAGCTAACATTAAACCATTAATTGATGAGTTAATTACAAAAGGGACACTTGAAGGATGGGGGTATTATGAGTTAGTCTATAAAGACGAGCAAGAAAGTTATTCAACTTATTTATTTAAAAATAATCAAATAGAATGAAATATTTAGTTATTGTTCCAACTTATAACGAACGGAAAAATATTGCTGAAATAATTCCGCAGGTTTTGGTAATTTCAGATACAAATGAAAAAGTTTTAGATATTTTGGTGGTGGATGACAATAGTCCGGATAAAACTTATGATGTGGTCAAAAAATTTTCAATAAAAGATAATAGAGTCAATCTTCTTCATCGGATGAATAAAGAGGGTCTGGGTAAAGCGTATGAAGCCGGTTTTAAGTGGGCGCTTGAGAAGAATTATGATTATATTATTTCGATGGATGCTGATCTATCGCACCAGCCAAAATATTTGCAAAATATGTTGGACGGGGATAAAAAGATCGATTTATTGGTTGGTTCTCGCTATATAAAGGATGGGGGTGTGGTCGGCTGGGATTGGAAAAGGCAATTAAATTCAAGAGGAGCAAATTTAGCGACCCGAATTATGTTGGGTATAAAAACTCACGATGTTACTTCTGGTTTTAAACGATTTAGTCGAAAATTATTAGCAGAAATTATTAATTTTGGAATTAAATCGAGTGGCTATGCTATGTTGGTTGAAACAGTCTATTTTGCAAAAAGAAAAAAATACAGAATTGCCGAATTTCCAATTGTGTTTTTTGATCGCCGAGCTGGCGAATCAAAAATTAGCGGTGAACTGAAAAAATCTGCCAAAATAGTTTTACGCTTAGCATTAGAAAGATTTAAGCATTTGTAATGTTAAATAAGGAAAAAATATTAGGTTTAAAATATTGGTTAACCAATTTAATATTTGGTTATTTTTTCAGTTTGGGGATGATGGCTCTTTTAAATAAGGGCGATTTTATGGATTGGGTAATCAATAATCCACACCCTAAAACAAGTTTTCAGATTATTGTTTTTCTAGTTGTTTTAGCGATTATCCTAGGGGTAAATATTATTGCCTATTTTAATAATGATAAAAAATTATCAATGAATTTCCCAAATTGGACACGCATATTAAAAGCTGGTTTATTGATTTTTATTTATTTTATTTTTAGAAAAAGTAATTTAATATTTTTGCTTGATAGTCAGTTTTTTTCTTTTTCACAAATAATTGGCAGTGAAGAAATAGTTGTTTTAATTTTAGCGTTTTCCTGTTCGTTATATTTAACGAGCGTTATTAATTTTTCAAGTATTGAAATATCATCAAAAATTAAAAAAATTGTTTGGTGGCTGGTAGTAATTATTGGTGTTTTAATATTTTTGCTAATTTCTTGCTTGCCATTAACAACTTTTAATGCGCCGGCTTCGGATGTTGGTCTCTTTAATCAAGTATTTTACAATTACAGTCGTTTCATTACGCCCTACAGCACAATTCGAGGAGTGACTCATATTTGGGCGGACCATTTTCACCCGACGATTATGCTATTAGTGCCATTTTACTGGTTATTTAAAAGTCCAATCACTTTACTAATCTTACAAGCTTTAATTGCTGTTTCTGGTATAATTCCGCTCTATTTAGTGATTAATAAATTGACAAAAAATTATTGGTTGTCGCTAACAGCAATGTTGGTTTTCGTTCTCTATCCAGGTTTGCAGATGGCATTAAGTTTTGGATTTTACCCTGAAAATATGGCACCGGCATTATTTCTTTGGGCGTTTTGGTTTTTGATAAATAATAATATATGGAAATACTTTTTATTCTTAATATTGTGGATTGGATTGAAAGAGAGCATTCCGCTTCACGCATTTATGCTGGGAATATTTATCTATTTTTGGGGGAAAGATTTAAGATTTAATTTAAATATTAAACGCTATAAACTGACTGCAATTGCAACTATTATTATTTCGATAGTTTGGTTTTTACTTGCGACTAAAATTATTATTCCAGCCCATGCGCAAGATTTTTATCCATGGGCAAAAACTTCAGCTAGTAATTATATTTATGCCAACAATTATCAAGATTTCGGTAGTTCATTTCCGCAAATCGCTAAATCAATATTGACCAATCCCCTACATACATTTTATGTTTTTTTTCATCCTGATCTGAAATTGTACACTCTGCTTAAAATAATAATTTCTTTTGGCGGTTTAATTTTGGTTCCAATTTCAATTATTGCCTTTCCGATGTTTGGAGAAAATTTTTTGTCGAGTCGTTTTGTGCAGTACAATTGGAATTTTCATTACCAAGCTCAATTTTCAGCTATCCTAGCTTTATCCGCAATTTTATCGATTTATTATTTGTTTAAGCGTTACCAAAAACCAAAAATTATTATTTTTGGTGCAGTCTATTTACTTTCGGCTTCATTATTGACTTCTCTATTTTTACGCAGTCCATTTATTGGATTAAAAAATTTTAGATTGTCTCAATTAGTTTTAGATCGAGAAATTATAGAACCACTTAAAATTATTCCAGCTCAAGCATCAGTTTCAGCTCAAAATACTCTGGCTCCAATATTGAGTGGTCGAGATACTATCTATCTTTTTCCTAGAGTTGATGGCGCTGAATATATTGTTTTGGTGCCACAATTAAGTCGTTACCCATTAACTGACGACGAGTATCAAACGATTAGTAATGGCTATCTAAATGGCGGAGATAATTATAAAATAGTTATACGCAATGAAAAAATTATTATCCTCAGAAAAAGTCAATAAAGTAAAAGAGCGAAAAGTTGTTCGCCAATTTGTTAAATTTGCGATTGTTGGCGCTACCGCTTTTGTGATTGATATGTTTGGTTATGCTCTATTTACTCGATATTTTTTCATCCACCATATTGTCGCTAAAGTGATGTCTTTTTTTGTTGCATCGTATTACAGTTACGAAATGAATTCTCGTTGGTCGTTTCGACGCAAAGAATTGCGAGGCGCAAAGTTATTGATCAAATCTTACATAGTTCAATGCGTTGGCGCAACTATTAATGCCAGCGGACTATATCTATTCTATGATCTAATTGGCTACCATGAAATAATGGCATTATTGATTGCCACTTTCTTCTCAACTATTTGGAACTTTATTATGAATAAATTCTGGGTGTACAGAGCATAAACCTCACGGTTTATGAATGCAAAATTCAAAATTTAGAACTCTCAGCCAAAGGCTGATCCGCCTATGGCGGAAAAAACTAAAACAAATAATTAAAATATTATTTTTTGTCATTCTCAAGTCGAAAACCTGCCTGACGGTAGGCAGGCGGAGTGCTTCGACGTTGGGAATCCAGGATTTATCATACTGGATCCCCAACTAGATCGGGGATGACATTCTTAATTGCTTGTCTTCTCTTTACTTTTCTCTCGTTTTGTACTAAATTTAGAGTAGAAAAATATTAAATTTTTGGAGGTCTTGTTTATGAATTTTGTAGATTTTTCAATTTATTCGGGGATAATTACCGGTCTTATCTCAATTTTATATGGGATTGGATTAGGTTGGCAGATTTTAAAAAAAGATCGGGGTAGTCAAAAGTTACAGGAAATTGCTCAAGCAATTCAAGTTGGCGCCAATGCGTATATGAAAAGACAAACTCAGACTTTAGCGATTGTAGCACTGATTGTTTTTGCTCTGATTTGGTGGCAGATTAGTTTAATCAGCGGAATTGGTTTTTTACTTGGCGCTATTTTATCTGCCCTAGCTGGTATTGCTGGTATGTTTATTTCAGTTAGGACCAATTTGCGAGTGGCTCATATTGCTTCAAAAGGTTTACCTCAAGCATTTGCATTAGCTTTTAAGGGAGGCTCAGTTACGGGTTTGTTAGTGGTTGGGTTAGCACTTTTTGGAGTTTCAATATTTTACTATTTTACTCGAGATTTAGCACCGATGATTGGTTTTGGGTTAGGCGGATCGTTAATTTCAATTTTTGCTCGTCTTGGTGGAGGAATTTATACTAAAGCGGCAGATGTTGGCGCAGATTTAGTTGGTAAAGTTGAAGCCAATATCCCGGAAGACGATCCACGAAATCCAGCCACAATCGCCGATAATGTTGGTGATAATGTTGGTGATTGTGCTGGTATGGCAGCTGATCTTTTTGAAACTTATGGCGTAACAGCGGTGGCAACAATGCTTTTGGGTGGACTGATTTTTGGTGGCAACGAAGAAGTTATTGTTATTCCATTATTTTTAGGGTCAATTGCGGTTGTTGGTTCAATTATTGGTAGTTGGTTCGTAACGGTCAAAAGCAAAGCTAAAATTATGAGCGGAATGTACCGGGGATTAGCTGTGGCGGGTTTGATTTCAGCGATTGGTTTTTGGTTTTTTGCCAGTTATTTAAGCAATCAACAAATAATTGTTGAATACGGCAGATTAGAAATATTTTATCCAATGATAGTTGGAATTCTTGTGACAGCTGGAATTTTTGCTTTGACCGATTATTATACTTCAAAAGAATTTGGTCCAGTAAAATCAATTGCATTAGCTTCAACGACCGGGCACGGAACAAATATTATTTCCGGTTTGGCACTTTCGATGAAATCAACTGCTCTGCCAGTTATTTTAATTGCGATTGGTATCTTTCTATCCTACTTTTGGGCAGATTTGTATGGTGTCGCTTTAGCGGCATTTGCAATGTTATCATTAACTGGAATTGTGGTAGCGATTGATGCTTTTGGTCCAATTACTGACAATGCAGGTGGTTTAGCCGAGATGGCTGGATTGCCACAAAAAACGAGAAATGTAACCGATGCGCTTGATGCGGTTGGCAATACTACCAAAGCGGTAACCAAAGGTTTTGCGATCGCTTCTGCTGGGTTGGCGGCTTTAGTTTTGTTTGCGTCTTATACTGCAGAAATTGATTTATTGGGTGAAAAAATGAGCTTTGATTTATCTAACCATTTAGTTATCATTGGCTTATTTATTGGTGGAATGCTTCCCTATCTTTTTGGCGCAAAAGCAATGGAAGCGGTAGGAAAAGCTGCTTCGGCAGTTGTTGAAGAAGTGAGAAGACAGTTTAAAGCAATTCCAGGAATTATGACTGGAGAATCTAAACCAGACTATCAGAAAGCAGTTGACATTGTGACTAAATCGGCTTTGAAGCAGATGATTGTTCCAGCATTAATTCCAGTGGTAGCTCCAATTTTAGTCGGATTTTTACTCGGTGCCGAAGCTTTAGGGGGCATGTTAGTTGGTTCGATTGTAACTGGAATATTTATTGCTATTTCGATGACAACCGGTGGAGCAGCTTGGGATAATGCCAAAAAATTAATTGAAGATGGCAAATATGGTGGAAAAGGAAGTGAAGCGCACAAAGCGGCAGTTACTGGCGACACGGTCGGCGATCCTTATAAAGATACTGCCGGTCCAGCTATCAATCCGATGATCAAAATTCTGAACATTGTGGCGTTGTTGATCGTAAAGCTGATAATATAATAAAATTCAAAATTAATATCTCAGAATTAAGAACCTAATCCAAAATTAATAATCTAAGTTTCTTAATTCTTAATTTGATTATAAATTATTTAATATGATCATATCCAATTTAGTTTGCCTAAAAGTATTCAAACCGGAGATAAATTATATTTTGAATTAATGAGCGAGGATATGAAAGAAAAACGACAAAAAAACCTCGCCGAAGCAGTGCTGATAGAAATTATTGGTGAATAATTTGGCAGCGCCACGGGGAATTGAACCCCGGTTTTAAGAATGAGAATCTCATGTCCTAGTCCACTAGACGATGGCGCCACGATTGAATTATTGTAGCATTATATCCTTTATTCTTCAACCTTAACGCTTTATTCTAAATTCTTATTTACTAACCACCACCTTCACGAGAAATACCGTTACCTCCAGTTTCTGCTGGGTTTTGGCTGGACGGATTTGATGAATTACTAGACGGACTAGCGGTGTCGCCGGTGTAACCGCTTAAAAATACATAGTTGCCGAAGCTGGGGTCGCTGTCGTAGTTTTTGGTAAAGTTTTCACCGTTGCATTGCAAGGGATTAGCATCCCGCTCGGCTTTAGAAATAATTAACTCGTTTTTGCTTTTGATCCCACGGGCGATATATTTGGCAAAAATGCTGTCCGGCATGACATCAAAATATGAGATAAAATTGTTACGACCTTTTTGAACGGCGATATCAGTTGTTGAATACTGACCTATGACACCAATTTTTTGTCCGGCTGTAAGCTTAGATCCTTTTTCGATTCCCGTGTTTTTGTAAACATGAAAAAGTCTGATTGTATAATCTTTTTGCGAATCGGGTTGAATGTAAATTTGTTCCCCAATCGGAGATTTCTCAGTTTTAATTCCAGTTATCGTCCCGTCCACAGGACTATAAATATTAATGTCGTTTGTGCCATTTGGTGCTGGTGGCATTCCATTATTTGCTTGACGTAAATTCTCACCGGCTTGACTCCAATTTGGTGCAAAGTAGTGCTTCATACTCCGGCATGTCTCGCCATTGCCGGAAAAGTCATGTCCACTACCGGAGCGGAATTTAGAAACGGAAAATATTTTATCCAAATCTATAAAATCTGCTTGGATAAATTTTGTCACTGTCCCATTCGAAGGTTCACTAGCTAAATTCGTAGGGTTGTTATCACTATTTCTACTACGAAATCCAAATACATAAACTCCTCCCCCAACTAAACCTAAAACCAAAATAATTACCACGATCCATAAGTATGTTTTCATTGTTTTCCTTTATATTATATTTTTACCAACCTCCGCCTCCCCCTCCGCCTCCGCCACCACCGGAAAATCCACCTCCTCCTGACCCAGAGCTGGAAGGCGAAGCGGATGCGCTAGTCACTGCCGAAGAAACGCTGTTTAAACTGGTTGTAAAATTATCAATATTAAAATTACTCATCGAACTCCCAACATACCACGCCGGTAGATAATTATTCACATACTGCTCGCCGTAAATATCTTTCATTTTTTTAAGCCACAAACCAGTTATTCCAAAATATACAGCGTAAGGTAAAAAGCGTTCTAAAATATTTTCTTTTTCATTAAATTTTTGACGAAACTTTTCGGCAGTTTGCATATAGTATTTAAAACCACGAATTTTAAACAACATTTGTTCACTTTTTTCGGTTCGTCTTGGCATTAAGATAGCGAAACAGATTGAAAAAAGCATTGCAACCATCGACATTCCCATGCCCAAAAGTGACCCGAAACTGAAAATAGCTATAAAAATCAAACTAAAACTGAAAATTGATAACAAAATTGGCACAGCAATATATCTATTTATTGGTTGATTAAGCAAATTTTGTTGAGCTAAATCATTTTTTACCGCATCAAGAATTTTTGGTACTTCAAGGTATAATTTATTTTTTAAGCTTGATAGAATAACTGAATTCCTGTTTTCTAATCTATTAAACAAAGCTTTTATTAGTTCGTTTTGTCCTTGATTATTTCAGCGGTAATGGAGCGGTTGTCAACGCTCCAGCCGGATTGAATTAGTCCTAAATATAAAGGGCTAAAATTGTTGGGTGGTCCAAATTCTGGCACTCGACCAGCCCGAATTTTTGGGTCAATACCGTATTTTTTCCAGAGAGAAAAACAGATTATAAAAACGATTATTGGCAAAAAGTACCAAAAATTATTTTGATTTGTTTCCCACCAACTTGGGGTATAGGGCTGAACAATATTCTTTGGAAAAGTAATTGATGCGGTGATGCCGGTGTAGGCTGGTAGGGTTTGGGTTTGATTAATTATTAAACTATTTTTATCCCATTCATAATTGGCAAAAAGATTACTTTTTTCAAGCAGAGCGCCGGAATATAGATTAATTTTAGTTGTTAATTGATCAATGCCGTTAGGAAATATTATTTTAGTTTGCGAATTTTCAATCTCAATATCCCAACTAGTTCCGACAACATTCCAATACAGTTCGTCAAAATCATTATTTGAGCGAACAGCATTTTTTACTTTGTATTTAATTTGATAATAATTTTCTCCACTGACGGTTTTGCCAGCGTCGCCTATTTTCCAAGTAATATTTTTCGAAAATGGATCTTTGCTGGCTTCAAATTTATGTGATTTGCCTTTAAAATCAGTAATCGATTCCAGCTTGATCGGCAAATTAATTTTTTTATTATTATCGGTTATATAGTAAGTAGCGAGAGTTCGAAAAATTCCGTGCTTGTCAAAACATTGCGGACAATCGGCGGTGATTTTTTCGGTGATGTTCAAAGATGAATCTTTGTTAACGATTATCTCGCTTTCAAGATTTTTCACATACCACTCGCCAGAAAAATCTCGTGCCGAGATTATATCTGGTGAAATAAAAGATAAAAGAGCAAAAATCAAAGATACAGATAAAATTAAATTTGTAATATATGGTATCTTTATTCTAAATTCTTTATTCATTCTAATGTCTTAAATCTAATGTCTAATGTCTTACTTAATTTTACACCCATTCTGAATTAAGATAAACTAAAGTAATATGCAACACTTGCCAGTATTAGCCAAAGAAATTAGCCAAATATTTAGCAAACATCTGTCCGATAAGTCGGTTTTTGTAGATGGAACAGTTGGATTAGCGGGGCATACAATCGAATTGGCAAAAACTTTTGATAGACAAAAAAAGAAAGTCATAATTATTGGGATTGATCAAGATTTAAAAATGTTGACTTTGGCGTTGGAAAATATTAAAAAAAATAAAACTAAATGTGAAATTTATCTAAAAAAAGAAAATTATGCTGAATTGTATTTAGTTTTAAAAAATTATCAATTAACAGGCGCAGATGGAATATTGTTGGATTTAGGTGTTAATTCTGCTCAGTTTGGTGATCTTGAAAGAGGTTTTTCGTTTAATGCAGAAAAACTGGATATGCGATTTGATGAATCGCAAAATTTGACTGCTCGAAGCGTTGTCAACCATTATTCCGAAAAAGAGTTGGGAAATATTTTAGCCAAATATGGAGAAATTAGAGGCGCATTCAGTTTGGCAAAGAAAATAGTTGAAGCCAGACCGATCAAAACGGCGCTTGAGTTGAAAAAAATATTGGAACAAAATTACCAAACTCGAAAAGGCAAGATTAATCCAGCCACATTGGTTTTTCAAGCATTGCGAATTGAAGTTAACAATGAATTGAAAAATTTAGAAAATTTTCTAAAATCGATAAAAAACATTCTTAATCCCGGCGGGATTGTGGCAATAATTTCTTTTCATTCGCTTGAAGATCGTTTAGTTAAAAATTATTTTAGAAAACTGGTTGAAAGTGGTGAGTTTGAATATTTAGGCGAAAAATTAATTACACCAAGTGCGGAAGAAATTGCTCAAAACCCACGAGCACGGAGTGCTAAGTTGAGGGTGATAAATAAAGTTAAGAATTAAGATCCCTGTGTCATCCCGGACTTGATCCGGAATCCAGTATTAATCACTGGATACCCGATGTCGGTGTTCGATATACTCACACCGGCTCGAGGATGACATAAAACAATGATTATTAATTTTAAATTAGATTTCCCGATGCTTCGATCGGGATCCCGACATTTATTAATCGTCGGGACTTAATTCTGAGATATTAATTATTAATTACAAATTTTGAGTGTTATACTAATTCTATGTCGATTTCAATACTAGACGGGCTTAATAAAGAACAAGCAAATGCGGTGCTTCAGACTGAAGGACCGGTTTTGATTTTTGCTGGTGCTGGAAGTGGGAAAACAAAAACTTTGACTCATCGACTCGCCTATCTGATTTTAGAAAAAAAAGTCAGCCCATTTCGGATTTTAGCGGTCACTTTTACCAATAAAGCAGCGCAAGAGATGATTAAAAGAATCGAAAATCTTTTAATCATCTCAAATTCCAAAATTCAAATTTCAAATATTAAACAAAATTCAAATTCCAAATATCAAAATAATAAATTGCCATGGGCTGGGACTTTTCATTCGATTTGTGCTAAGATTTTGCGTCGAGAAGTCGATCAATCGTTGTTAAAATATACCAATAATTTCTCAATTTATGATAGCGATGATCAAAAGCAGTTAATTAAAAGAATTGTCAAAGATCTCAAATACGATCCAAAAAAATTTAATCCTGGTTTAGTCTCGGCATTAATTTCATCCGCAAAATCTGAACTGATCGATAGTGCTGGATATAAAAAAATTGCAAATGATTATTTTACTCGAATTATTTCAGAAATTTATACGCTCTATGAAAAAAGATTGGTTGAAAATAACGCCATGGATTTTGATGATTTATTAATCAATGTGGTTAAGCTTTTTAAAACCACTCAGGAAATATTGGATCGTTATCAAAACCAGTTTCAATACATTATGGTTGATGAGTATCAAGATACTAACGAACCGCAATATCAGCTAATAAAATTACTAAGCCAAAAGACAAAAAACATCTGCGTCGTCGGAGACGATTTTCAATGCTTCCATCCATTAACAAAATTAATAACTCAAAAAGGATTAAAGAATATTTGCAATATTACACTGAAAGATAATATTCGAGTTGCTTCCGGCAATGGTAGTTCAGTCTTTAAGGGAATTGAAAAAATAAAAAAATATTCATATAAAGGAAAATTAATTAGGGTAAAAACTAAAAAAAATAAAATATTATTATTAACTCCAAATCATATTGTATTTTCAAGATTAGGGATTAATTCAAATATATTTTATGTCTATTTAATGTTTAGGAAGGATAAAGGATTTAGGGTCGGTATTGCAAAAGGGACAAGAATAACAAAACATAAACCACAAAATGGATTACTAGTCAGAGGCAATCAAGAAAAGGCAGATAAAATGTGGATATTGAGGGTTTGTGATGGTTCAGCGGAAGCAATTTATTGGGAATCATTTTTTGCGTTTAAATATGGAATACCGACAGTAATATTTTTTACAGCAGGAAGAAGTACAATAATGGATCAGAAACAAATAGACGACCTTTATAAAAATATCGATACTGTTGAAAAAGCCAAGATATTAATGGCAGATCAATATTTATTTGAAGAATATTCACACTGGACACCACAAGCTACTATTCGAAATAGCACCAAGAGGATAAATATAAGGTTGGCATTGTTTGATGATCGCAGAAAGAGCATTCTCAATCCTTGGGGGATGAGTCGTTTATCAATCAATTCTAGCGATATTGAATTAAAATCACATATTGAAAAATTAGGAATTATGACGAGAAAAGGAAAATCATCCGACTGGCGAACGGAAATAACGAGGCTTGACTATGGTGAAATCGAAATTATATTAAATAAAATAGTATCGAGCATCAGAGGAGGTTTTAATATAGTTAAAACTGCTTGTTTGGTTGAGGGCAAAAGAATGCATTTTACACCGGCGTCTCATCTTCGAAAATCAATGAAAATTGCGATTATTGAAAATAATAATATTGTTGAAGACGAAATTGTTGATATTAAAATGATCGATTATCAAGGTTTTGTTTATGATTTAGAAATAGATAAGTTACATAATTATGTAGCGAATGGAGTGGTAGTGCATAATTCAATTTACTCGTGGCGAGGCGCAAATTTTCGCAATATTTTGAATTTTGAGCGGGATTATCCGAATGCTAAAACTTTTAAGCTTGAACAAAATTATCGCTCGACAGAAAATATTTTAACCGGCGCTCAAGCATTGATAAAAAATAATCGAGTTCGCAGTGAAAAAAAATTGTGGACTGAAATAAAATCTAACTTACCAGTTACGGTGCTTGAAGTTGAAGACGAAAATGAAGAGATCGATTTTATAATTCGTGAGATAAAAGCCTTGCAACAAAAACTGAACGAGATTGTAATTTTATACCGTACTAATGCTCAATCCCGAAGTTTGGAAGAAGGATTAATAAAAGCCAATATTTTGTACCGTTTAATTGGTGGAATTAGATTTTATGAACGGAAAGAAGTTAAAGATATAATTGCTTATTTAAGATATTTAGTTAACCCAAATGATAGCGTGTCAATGGAGAGAATAATCAATACACCGACAAGAGGAATAGGACGAAAAACTTATGAAAGTTTTTCGAATGCAAAATTCAAAATGCAAAATTCAAAATCACAATTTAAAATTCAAAATGAAAAAATACCAATCAAGGTGCAAGATTTTTTGAAGATGATTGATGGTATGCGAGAAAAAATCGAGTTTAAAACACCGGCGGAAATAATTGATTTAATTATGTATAAAACCGGTTATAAAAAATGGCTCGACGATGGAACGATTGAAAATGAAAGTCGTTTGGAAAATATTTTAGAGTTAAAAACTGTTGCTAGCCAATACCAAACAATTGATGGATTTTTAGAAAAAGTGGCGTTGGTCCAGGACACAGACAAAATTAATAGCGACGATCAAGCAGTTACTTTAATGACTTTACATTCAGCCAAGGGATTGGAATTCGAGACGGTTTTTGTCGTCGGTCTTGAAGAAGGGCTATTGCCTCATGGTCGAAGTTTACAGGATGAAAGTGAGTTAGAAGAAGAGCGACGGTTGTGTTATGTCGGTATGACAAGAGCCAAAAACCGTCTCTATTTAATCTACTCCAGAAATCGTTTTATTTTCGGATCGTTTCAATATCAAAGCCGTTCTCGATTTATTGATGAAATTTCACATCTTGACGGCGAAGCGGTTGAATTTATTGTCTAGTTAGTAAATAATAAAGAATATGTTGAAAAAATTATTGGCATTAGTTTTATTACCGGTGTTATTTGTATTTGTTATCAATATTGTCCCGGAAGAGAGTAATACTGAAGGACAAGTTTTAGGTGTCAGTGTAGCCAAAGCTGAGCAAGATAAAGAAGATTCACGGATCAAAATCGAAAATTACTTTGCCGATTCATCAATTAATAATTTTAAAGATTTTGTTAAGAAAAATGAATTAACAATTTATCCACAAGATAAAATTACGATTTTTCCTGATTTAGGATTGGGGTTAGGCGCAAAAATTTCGATTAAACGATCTTTAAATGTTACCGTTCTTGACGCAAAATATTCAAGAGAACATCGAACTTTTGCAAAAAACGTTGATGAATTTTTAAAGGAAAAATCGATTGAGCTTGGGGGGTTAGACAAAATCGACCCGGTTTTAGCACATGAAATTGATGCTGGTCTCGAGATAGAGATAATTAGAGTTGAAAAAACAAATATTGATGAAAAAGAAAAAATTGCTTACACAACTATCAGAAAAGAGGATCCGGAAATGTGGAAAGGCGAAGAAAAAGTCACTCAAAAAGGACAAAATGGCGAGAAAAAATTAACTTATGAAGTAACTCGGGAAAACGGAATTGAAAAAAGCCGTAAACTAATTAAAACTGAGACAACCAAAGAGGCGGTTGAGGAAATAATTTATTACGGTACAAAAGAGGTGGTATACGGAGTTGGAAAAGCAACTTGGTATAGTGCTCCAGCTATGAGTGCGGCACATAACACATTGCCTCGTGGAACTATGGTTTTAGTGACTAACATTTCAAATGGTAAACAGGTGATGGTTAAAATTGTCGGTCCCGGAATTCAGTCTAATGCAATTATCGATCTTTCACCCGACGCTTTTTCCCAACTAGCTCCGCTTGGTGCTGGAACAATACAAGTTAAGCTTACTAAACCATAAATAAGATGGAAAACAATGGAGTACAAAGGAGGGCAATGCGGCAAAGTAACACATTCAATCCATTGGGGTATAAAGCATTGAGGACTTTTCAACAAGGAAAAGAAATCGAAGTATTGACTAAGGAATTTTGTCGGAGTTATTTAGATTCTTATAGAGATCGTCGGTTAATAGAACAAATGCAATTATGCGGACGGTCTATTACTGCCAATATTTCAGAGGGTTGGAGCCGTAACCAAACGAAAAATTACATTGAGTTTTTGAAATTTAGTTTAGCGTCACTAATAGAATTATTAGAGGATTATTTTGAGCTCGAAAGGGAATATAGAGGAAGACTAAGGAAAACAAAGGGGCAAGAATTAGATGAAATATCAAAAACCATCAAATTGTTAATGGGTGAGAAAATGATGCTTTTGAGGCAAATTGAAGGTTTGGAAAATAAATATATCAATTCCGGAGATCAGAAAGAAGATCTGATATTCAAACGAAAACAAAATATTAAAAGAAAAATAATAGGGAATTTACCATATTAATTTATTTGTTCTCCCTTGTACTCCTTTGTTTTCCAAAGTATAATTTGAGTTATGAAAACAAAACTCAGTCAAAATTTTTTAACTAACCAAATTATTGCTCAACAAATTGTTGAAGCAATTGAATCGCAAACTGGTGATAAGATAATTGAGATTGGTCCGGGTAGAGGCGCTTTGACGGATTTATTGATTGAAAAACCGATTGACATTTTAGCCTTGGAAAAAGATTTTGGGATAGCGGAAAAACTTAAAAAAGTTTATAAAAATCGCAAAAATATTAAAGTGGTCAATCGAGATGCATTAGAATTTAATTCAACTGATCTAGCAAGATTTACTAAAAATGATTATAAGCTAATTTCCAACTTACCCTATGCAGTTACTTCGCCAATAATTAATAAATATTTTGTAACCGGTGAAATTGAAAAACCAACAATGGCGGTTTTGATGGTTCAAAAAGAAGTGGCTGAAAGATTAGCTTCAAAAGCGGGTGAAAAAAATCGTGGGATTTTGTCCGTTTTTTTGCAGTATTATTACGCAATAGAAATATTATTTGAGGTTTCAAAAGAAAATTTTCAACCAATTCCTCAAGTTGATTCGGCGGTCATTAAATTAAGCAAAAAAAATAATATTACTCCACTTGAGGTGGGAATGATGCGTTTAATTAAAGCTGGTTTTTCCCAAAAAAGACGAAAACTGATCAATTCCCTCTTTCCGATTTTGAATTTCGATAAAACGGATTTATTTGATATAATGGAGAAAAGTCAGATCAAAGAGGGGTATCGAGCTGAAGATCTAACGGTTTTAGATTGGCAAAATTTGTATACGATTCTAAAAAATAATTTGGACAATTGAAAAAGAAAACAATTGAAAAAACTGAAGATTTTATTGAAGAGTTTGAAAAAGCTTCGAGCGTCCATTTGGGGGAAATTTCAGATGAAATTAAAAAAGATCAGAAAAAAATTTCAGACAATGTAAAAAAAGCATCAAAAGTCGTTGGACCAGGAGTGATTACTGGTTTTTCAGATGATGATCCAAGCGGAATTGGAACTTACTCGATTACGGGAGCAAAGTATGGTTTGGGATTGAACTGGTTGATGCCAATTCAGATTCCTTTGATGATCGCAATTCAAGAAATTTGTGCTCGAATTGGAATTGTAACTGGTCATGGTTTGGCTGGAAATATTAAGAAACATTATTCAAAGTATCTTCTCTTTTTAGTTGTTTTCGTTTTAGTTGGCGCTAATATTTTCAATATTGGAGCCGATATTTCAGCTATGTCAGCCACATTAAGTTTAATATTGGGTGGTAAAATCAGTTTTTGGGCAATCATCACTACACTAATTATTATTTTTCTTGAAGTTTTTATATCCTATCGTATCTATGCCAATATTTTGAAATGGTTGACAATATTTTTATTAACTTATTTGTTAACTCTTTTTGCTGTGCCTCAAAACTGGACAGACATAGGCAAGTCATTATTTACCTATAGCAATTGGCAATTTAATGGTGAATATATTATGACGACAGTAGCTTTTTTGGGGACAACAATCTCACCTTATCTTTTTTTCTGGCAAGCGTCTGAAGAAGTTGAAGAAAAAGCACTTAACGATGATGCTAGTAGTAAATATGTTCATCCTAAAATGTTAAAAAAGATGCGGGTTGATACAGTTTTAGGGATGGTTCTATCGCAATTAATTGCTTTTTCGATTGTAGTAACTTGTGCAACAGTTTTGAATAAAAATGGAATTAATAATATTTCATCAGCTCAAGATGCCGCCTTAGCTTTACAGCCGTTAGTCGGCGATATGGCAGGTCTGTTTTTTATGATTGGAATTATTGCAGCAGGGTTATTGGGAATCCCAATATTAGCTGGATCGGCAGCCTACGCTTTGAGCGAGGCATTTGGTTGGAAAGAGGGTTTGTTTCATAAGTTTAAAGAAGCGAGTGGGTTTTATGGCATAATTATTATTTCGACATTGTGTGGTTTAGGGATCAATTTTATCGGCATTGACCCGATCAAGGGGTTGTTTTATTCGGCAGTATTAAACGGCATTGTGGCGGTGCCGTTGATTGCGATGATCGTTTTAATTAGTTCGAGAAAAGATGTTATGGGAAAATATACTAACAAGCCAATCTCAAAAGTATTAGGTTGGTTAACATTTGCGATTATGTTGATTGCAGTCATAGCAATGTTTATATATCTATAAGAACCAACCGTGCACCCTCGCAGTGCACGGTAGCTGTTTGAGTGACTTTCCGTATTTTCAAGCTCCTTTCGAACTTCGAACTGTAAATTGCAAAATGTCAAGGATTAGGGTAATATAGCTATATATTATGAACAAGTTTTATATTACAACCCCGATTTACTATGTTAATGCCAGTCCGCATATTGGTCATGCTTATACAACCATAGCGGCTGATATTCTTTGTCGTGCGCACAAAAGTTGGGGTGAAAAAGTTTTCTTTTTGACGGGAACGGATGAACACGGCGCCAAAATACAGCGCTCGGCGCTGGATTTTGGAGAGCAAAGATTAAAAATAAAAGATAAAAAACACAATTTTCCCGACGCTTCGGTCGGGATTCCGACATCCGATACAATTGGATCGTCGGAAAAAATCCAAAATTATACAGACAAAATATCGCATGAGTTTAAAAATGCGTGGAAGCTTTTAAATATTAATTACGATTATTTTGTTAGAACGACGGATGAAAACCATGAAAGATTCGTTCAGGAATTTTTGACTAAACTTTACAGTAAAGGTGATATATATCAGGGAATATACGAGGGTTTGTATTGTGTTGGTTGCGAAGAGTATAAAAAAGCTGAAGATTTAGAAAATGGCAACTGTCCAATTCACAAAAAACCGGTTGAAAATGTTAAAGAAGCAGTCTATTTTTTCAAGTTATCACAATATCAAGATAAAATTATTCAATTAATTGAATCGGATGAAGTTAAAATTAGACCACTTGAACGCAAAAACGAAGTTTTGGGATTTTTACAAAACAAACTAGAAGATACGGCGATTTCAAGAAGCAAAGTAGAGTGGGGAATTCCGGTGCCGTGGGACAAAGAGCAAACAATTTATGTTTGGGTAGATGCACTTTTGAATTACCTGTCTGTAATTCAAAACCCGAAATCCGAAATCCGAAACCCGAAACATAAGGAATTTTGGAGTCCGGATTTGCAGTTGATTGGTAAAGATATTTTGCGTTTTCATGGAGTTACCTGGCTTGGATTATTATTATCAGCCGAGCTAGAATTACCAAAAGAGCTTTTTGCGCACGGGTTTTTTACGATCAATAAGCAAAAGATGTCGAAAAGTTTGGGAAATATAATATCTATTCAAGAATTAATAAATAAGTATGGTTTGGATGCGACTCGCTATTTACTCATTTCAAGTTTTCCGTTTGGTAACGACGGCGACTTTAGTTTTGAAGAATTAGATCGCAGGTATGAAAGTGAATTAGCTAACGAGCTTGGAAATTTGGTGCAACGGACTGTCGTTTTAGCAAAAAAATTTACTATTAAATTTAATCCTGAGAACCCCGATTATTGTAGAAACGGGTGATAAAAAAACAATTAAATTACTTTTGCGTAAAGTGGAGCTGATTGCATACGATTTAGCACCGTTTATACCTGATACTTCAGAGAAAACTCTTAGACAGCTTAAAAGTGGAAAAGCCAAACCACTATTTCCAAGATCGTAATTTATGGATCCCCGGTCTCGAATTTTATTCGGTCGAGGATGACACGAAAAAATATTATGAGCCGACTGATTGATACTCATTGCCATCTAACATACAATCCATTAAATAAAATGGTGAAAGAAATTGTTGAGCAAAAAGATTTGCTGATGGTTTCGGTTGGAACAAATTTAGATGATTCACGGAAAAATATCGCACTAGCTAAAAAAAACACACATGTTTTTGCATCGGTTGGGATACATCCCAGTGAGATAAAACCGTTTACACACATCGTAGGTGTGCAAACGGTTTTGGAGGAGTTAGTAATAAAAGAAAAAGATAATATTGTGGCGGTTGGAGAGATTGGGCTGGATGAAAAAATAGAAAATATTTCATCAGAGGATCAAGAAAAATATTTAGATAAATTTATAGACATTGCAGTTGCAAACAATATACCAATAATTATCCACGCTCGTGGAAAAAACGCAATCAATAAAATTATTGAAAATATAGAAAAAAGAAAAGCGCAAAAAGAAAAATTGTCTGGTGTATTTCATTGTTTTACCGGTAATTTTAAACAAGCTCAAAAGATAATTAATTTGGGATTTTACATCGGTTTAACCAATATAATTTGCAATTGCAAAGATTTTGACAAAATAATAAGCGAAATTGATATTAATAAAATTCTATGTGAAACCGATGCACCATTTATTCCGAATAAAAAGACTGGAAGAAATTACAGTCTGCCAAGCGATGTCAAATTTGTTTATAAAAAAATTGCCGAAATAAAAAATGTAAAGATTGAGGAAACTAAATTAATTATCAATCAAAACAGCGTTAATCTTTTTAATTTTGATAGGTAGAATGTAAATTATTTGTTATAATAAATAATAACATATAAATAAGGAGGAGTTTATAAAAAAATATCAAGAAACCGTTTCAGGAAATACATTAAATACTGAGAAGAGCCGTTATTTTGTAATATCGAAAAATTTTCTTAGAATTAGTTCGTTGTTTGTATTGCTAATAGCTATTTTAGTATTGATATGGCAGACTGATAGTTATAGTTTTTTATTATTGAAAATATTTCCTGCCAAACTCGAGGTTAAAATAACTGATGAAAACAACGAAACCGTTATTGGTGCTAAAGGAAATATCAATGGGATTGATAAAATAAGTGACAATCAAGGGTTGCTAATTATTAATAATCTACATGCAGGAACGTACAAACTATTAATTACCACAAGCGGATTTGACAATTACGAAGAAAAAATAAAATTGAAAAAAGGAGTAAATAACAAGCTGGTACAGTTGAGAAAAACAATTGTTACCGATAATGTTTCTATTACAACTAAAAATTATATTAATGGTCAAACAATAAAAGGTGTAAAAATAAAAATTTTAGGGGAAGAACGAGAAACCGACGAAAAGGGAATTGCTCTATTTGAAAAAATTGCAATTGACGACCATAAAGTAACTATAGAAAAAGAAGGATATAATAAAATAGAAAAAAATATTATTTTTTCCGACAACAAAGATCAAGTCATTGAAATAGTTCCATCTGGAAAATTATATTTTGTTTCAAATAGAGATGGTGGGAAAAAAGGAGTTTATTTAGCAAATTATGATGGTACGGAATTAAGTCAGCTGGTAAAAAGACTTGGAGAGGGTGAGGATTATAATGCTCAATCTAGTCCTGATAAAAACTGGGTTGTATTTATGTCAACACGAGATCAAGAAAAAAAGGCAGACGGAACTTTTCGTGATTATATCTATTTAATTAAAAGTTCAGGAGAGAGTTTGAAGAAAATTGGAAATCAATATAGCATAAATGGAGTAAGGTGGTCTTCTGATAATAAATATATTGCGTGGATCGGAAAAGAAGGTCAAGATGATTTCAGTAATAAATTATATATTTATAATGTGACGAGCGAGAGCACAATTAAATTAGCAGAAAATGGAGGTTTGAATAGTTTTGCATTTAGTTTTTCAGGAAAAACAATAAGTTGGATACAAAATACTATTTATGGAGATATTAATTCTGAAAAGGGAACATATATATATAGATTTTCTAACAATTCAACAAAAAAAATTACAGATAGCTCTGTCAGTGATTTAAAGTACTCGCAAGATAATCAGTATTTGCTATATTCATACTATGACACTGAAGAAAGTAAAACGCTGTATAAACAATATAATATAGAAACCGGTAATATTAGTAATTATACACCGGACTCAGCTAACAGTAGAAGAGAGAGGATATTTACTCAAGACGGAAATATAGAAATATTTAAAGAAACACGAGATGGGAAGACTGATCTTTTCTTAAAAGAAAAAAGTACAAACGTTGAAAAGAACATTACTAATCTTGGAACTGTTTCGGGAGATTTTTATTTTGTAAACAACGAAAATTATATTATCTTTAGTTCTGTAAAAACAGCTGAAACAGCAAACTACATTACTAGCACAGGTTCATCTATTCCTAAAAAAATAGTTGATGTATTTTTAACCCAAAATTATTTCTATCCTGAAGGATATTAGACACAAAAATGTCAATCAAGATTGAAAAAGAAGATTTAAAAATATGTTTATTCTGGTTTTTGGCATTGCTAATAGTATTTATTAATATTATATACTATCGTTATAATCATAAATATTATCAAGAATATCTTAGTAAAGTTCTAGCAATACACGATAAATATGAAGATATTATTAATCTAGCGTTACAAAAAAATGAAGATTTAATAACTAAAGAGACATCAGAAATAAAATTTAGTGAAGATACAACCAATAGAATATACAAATATTTAAACAGTGGCGAGAATGGCTCTAAAATAGTTGAAGATAATAACAACTGTCAGGAATATGAAAAACCATGGAGGAAAATTACTGACCATTCGACTTGTGCATATGTTTTAACAAAAGCAGTCGGAGACCTTAATTTTTTAATTGTGCAACTGATACCTCAGGATGTTGATCAAGAAAATGAAATTATTAAAAAATATATAGAAGCTTTAAATAGTGAACAAGAAAAAATAAAACTTCCTGGTTCAGAAATTTCTAATCCAACTTTTAGGTATATTAAAACTTATTATGAAGCTCAAGCAAAGCGTTTTAATGCAGATTTAACTGTAAATTTAACCGTTAAGGAACCCATCAAGATTGATGAAAAGCTTCCTCAACTAACAGCTAGCAATCGAGATGAAGCTATTGGAGAATGGGGAATTTCTGATAATTTTATGATTAAAAATTTTAAAAAACAAAATATCGACATAAGAGATTATGATGCAATTGGAGTAGTTGTTTATGCTCCAAATGACATTGGCGCTCTTTTAGTCTCTCATTCACTTAGTTCGGTCAGATCAAGCTTAACATGGTTGTTTCCTAATCAATGGGGGATACATATTGGTACTTTAGTTCACGAAATGGCTCATTCTTTAGGAGCGTCAGACCAATACATTATAGGTGGAGATATTAATAAGCCATGTCAGGATGGTACATTTGACGAAACTATTACAGGTAACCATTATAGTTTAATGTGTAATAGTGGAAGCGTTGATCTAGATTCAAATTACTCCTCTTTAATTAATAAAAGAACCGCAAAAGAAATGGGGTGGATTAATGAATAAAAAAAATGCATTATTTTTGATAAATATATTTATTGTTGTTATTTTAATATTTTATCTAAGTGCTATTTTAATTAAATATTTATTAATTAAAAAATATGACAATCACCTGAGACAACTTGAAAAAAATATGATTACCGAGTATAAATATTATTCAAAAGAATAATGTGCTCCTGTAAGAAAGTGTAATTTTGATTCTTGACTTATAAAAGTTATTCTTATAAAATTAACCTGCAAATAATAAAAAATGAAAATTTATTTAGACAATGCAGGGACAAAAAAACCGGATGAAAAAATTGCCGAAGAGTATTTTAGTTTAATTAAAAAATCTTATGGCAATAGTTCTTCGCTCCACTCGCATGGCAGAGAAATGTCAAAAATTTTGGAAAAATGTCGAGAAAAAATTGCCCATATATTTTCAGTCGAACCAGAGATGGTCTATTTTAATAGTGGGGCTAGCGAAGGCAATAATACAATTTTAAAAGGTATGGTGGATTATGCATTGTATTATAATACTACCGGTGAAAAATTGCCTCATTTAATTATTAGCTCGATTGAACACCCATCTATAATTGAAACCGCTAAAATTCTTAACAATCTTAAGCGGGCGGAAGTAACATTTATTTATCCAGAAAAAGATGGACTTTTTATTTCCGAAAAAATTATTGAACTAATCAAGCCAGAAACAGTATTAATTTCGGTTGGTTTTGTAAATAACGAAACTGGTGTTGTGCAAGATATTAAAAAAATCGGTCGGGAATTAAAAAAATATAAATTGACTAACGATACAAAATATCCATATTTACATACCGATATAACTCAGGCAGTTGAATATTATTCGATCAATTTAGAAAGAGATTTAATCGATATTGTCACTTTTTCTGGTCATAAATTTGGGTCATTGCCAGGAACTGGAGTGATGATTTCTAAGACGGAGAAATTTTTCCCATTAATTTGCGGGGGTGGGCAAGAAATGGATAAGCGATCAGGAACAGTGAATGTTTATGGAATATATTATATGACTAAAGTTTTAGAAAATATTGTGCAAAAAAGAATTAAAAATACAAAAATTTTGCAGTTCAAAAAAACCAAATTAGAAAATGGAATTGAAAAAATTGCAGATGCAAAAATATTGTTCAAGACTAGCTCTAGATCGCCACATATAAGTTTAATTGCTCTAAAAAATATTGAACACCAAAATCTATTTGTTCTTTTAGACAAGCAAAATATTTCAGTTTCTATTGGAAGCGCTTGTTCCAGTAAAAGCCAAAAGCTTTCTTATGTATTAGAAAATATGCAGGTTGACGAAAAGACAATTAGAGAAACATTGCGGATAAGTATTGCACTTGCAACTAGTAATACTGAAATCGAAACATTTTTAAAAATATTAACTGAAGTTTATGAAGATTATCAAGGGCGATAAAATTGCTAATGAAATAATCAAAGAGCTAACTGTTGAAGTCAAAATGTTACCGAGTGACCCGGGATTGGCAGTAATTTTAATTGGCGACGACAAACAAAGCCGAAAATATATCGAAATTAAACAAAAAATCGCTGAAAAAATTGGCGTTAATTTCAAACTATTTGAATTTCCAGAAAATATTGAAATATCAAATATTGTTTATTTAATAGATGAGTTAAACAAAAACAAAAGTGTCAATGGGATAATTGTCCAAATGCCAATTCCAAACAATCTTGATCGCTTAAAAATAATATGGGCGATCGATCCTAAAAAAGATGTTGATGGTTTCCGGATGCATCTGTTTCGCCCGCCAACACCAATGGCAATAATTAATCTTTTACTTCATAATAAAATTGATATATATCATAAAAAGTTTGTGATTGTCGGTTATGGTTTTTTAATTGGCAGACCGTTAGCAACTTTGCTTAAAAAACAAGGTGCCTTTGTCAATATTACTGAAAAAAATGACCGTGATTATCGGAGTAAAATATTAGAGGCGGAGATTGTTATTGGAGCCTCCGGCAGTCATAAATTTATTCAACCAAATTTAGTTTCTAAAAATCAAATTGTCATTGATGCAAGTGGGGTAGATACCGATTTTGAAAAAATAAAAAGCTTGGTCAGAGCGATTGTACCGCCAATTGGCGGAATTGGACCACTAACGGTAGCTAATCTATTTTCAAATTTAATCAAAGCTTATAATATTCAAAATGAAATCTAAAAAAGCTGTTATTGCTCTTTCAGGCGGAGTAGATAGCGCAGTTTCGGCATTGCTTTTAAAAAAAGCCGGTTTTGATCTGACCGCCGTTTTTTTGAAAAACTTTGATATAAAAAGTTGGCTAACCGAAAATAATAAAAATGAAAAATTTACCGACAGTTGTTCAGATTTAGCTGATCAAAAAATGGCGGAACGAGTGGCAAATTTTCTCGACATTCCTTTTTATGTTTTAAATTTTGAAAAAGAGTATGCAAAAAATGTATTTTCAAAATTTATTAAAGGTTATGAAAAAGGCATTACGCCCAATCCGGATGTTTGGTGTAATACATTTATTAAGTTTGGAGCGTTATTAAAATTCGTTGAAAAAATTTCACCAAACGCTTATTTAGCGACGGGACACTACGCTCGGCTTCGCCGAGCGAATTTAAAATTTCAAATTTCAAATTTAGCAAAATATTTTTATCTTTTGCGTGGTGTTGACCCTTCAAAAGATCAAGCTTATTTCCTTTGGCAGCTTGGGCAAAAACAACTTGAAAAAGTTATTTTTCCGATCGGTGGGATGATGAAAACTGAAGTGCGAGAAATTGCTAAAAAAAATAGGTTGCCGAATGCGACCAAAAAAGATTCACAAGGGATTTGTTTTGTTGGAAAATTACCACTGAAAGAGTTTTTGAAAATGATGATTAAACCAAAAATTGGAGATGTTGTATTGAGCAACAATACTAAAGTCGGGGAGCATGATGGGGCGTTTTATTATACAATCGGAGAGCGCATTAGTGCTTCCGAAGTTCAAAGTTCAAAGTTCAAAGTTCATAATAAATTTCAAAATTCAAAATTACTATCTGACTCAAGGAAGGCATTATATGTAATTTACAAGGATATTGAGAACAATAAATTGGTGGTTGATTTTGATGAAACACAGATTTCGGAAATTTCAAATTTCAAAATCCAAAGTCCAAATAAATTTCAAAATCCAAAGTTCAAAATTCAGCTTAATGAGACAGTTCGAGCAATTACTCCTGGTCAGCACGTAGTTTTTTATCGAGGCGATGAAGTGCTAGGTGGCGCAATAATTTCAAACTGATATAATGAATTTATATGGAACTTAATCAACGACCTAAAATCGTCGCAGTTATTTTGTTAGTCTTGCTGTCATTTTATCTTGGTTATAATTGGCAGGATTATTCAAAAAAAATAATTCTTGAGCAAACAAATCAACAGTCAGGAAAATTAGCACAAGACGAAATTAATTTAATCAACGAAGAGCTGTCGGAAATTGAAAATGATTTCGTAGGTGAAATAGATCGAAATAAAATAATTGACGGCTTGTTGGCGGGAATTGTTCAAGGTTTAGGCGACCCCCATTCGTCTTATTTAAGCCAAGAAGAATCAAAGGATTTAATCTCAGAGTTAGATGGGAAATTTGATGGAATCGGGGTTGAAATTTCACTTGATGATGGGAAGTTGACTGTCGTCAGCCCACTTAAAAATTCTCCAGCTGAAAAAGCTGGTCTTGAGACAAAAGATATTATTTTAAAGATTGATGACAAAAACAGCCAAGAAGTTTCTTTACCGGAAGCAATATCATTAATTCGTGGACCAAAGGGTTCGAAAGTTAAATTGTTAGTTGAAAAAAGCGATCATCAAGCTAAAGAGTATGAAATAGTTAGAGACACGATTAAATACGATTCGGTTAGTAGTAAAATTATTGAAAAAAACGGTAAAAAAATACTTTATATTGAAATAATTCAGTTTGGGAGTGATACGACCGAATTGTTTGAAAAAGTAGTTAAAAATAACGATTTGAAAAATATCGATCGAATTGTGCTAGATCTTCGTGGTAATCCCGGAGGGTATTTAGATAGTTCGGTTGACATCGGATCACATTGGATAGATGGAGTGATTGTCAAGGAAAAAAATAAAAAAGGTGAAATTGAGGAATTGAAATCGAATCGGAAAAATATTTTAACTGAAATTAAAACAGTCGTTTTGGTTAATGGCGGGTCAGCCAGTGCTTCTGAAATTGTGGCTGGTTCCTTGCAAGATAATCAGAAAGCTAAAATAATTGGTGAAAAAACTTACGGCAAAGGTTCGGTTCAAAAATTGGAAGAATTATCGAATGGCGGATCGTTAAGATTAACGATCGCTAAGTGGTTGACACCTAAGGATCAAGAAATAGATAAAAACGGTATTAAACCTGATATTGAGGTTATAAAACAAGAAAATGTTGATAATCAACTTGAGAAAGCTTTAGAAATTGAGTTATAATACAGTAAACTATAAATTATAAAAAGGCGGGGACGATGAAACTGCAGTTTGGAGATGAATTAGTTAAACCGAAAAGCGACTTGCAGAAAGTGGCGACTTTGAATACGGAAAATATTGATTTAGCTACAAATCCAACTGTGGCTCCAATTCAACCCGAAACAAATCCTGAAAGCAATCCTCAAAAAATTATTCCGGTTAAAAGTGAAAAATCGGTTAACCTTTCAGAAAAAATTGAAAATTCAAATACAGCTCAACCATCACCGGAGGCAAATACTCAATTTCCCGACGAGCCGATTGATATTCCGGCAATTGGGGAGAATCAATCAGAAATAGAAAAAACGAATGAAAAAATTGAAGAAAAAAAAGATGATATTGAAAGTATTGTAGCGAATAATGCTGAACAAATTGATGAGGAACCAAAACAGGCAAAAGAGCCTGAGAATAAAAAATTGGAAAATATCGAGAAAACAGTAAATGATAATCCGAAAGAAACGATAGCCAAAGTTGGAGTGAGCAAATTTTTCTTGTTTGGGTTGATAATAATTATTGTTTTATCGGCTCTATCGTATGGATTAATATTGACTCCATTAGGGATGTATGTTGGTTTGATTCCAGGTAATTCAGAAACAACAACAACGGTTTATAGTTATAGTCCAGGAAATAGTGAAAAAAGTTTTGAGTTTGGGGCGACAAGTGTTCCAGAATCAGAGGAGTTAAGTACTGAATTGACTCGAGATGCTCAGAGGAAAAGAGATTTAGAGATGGTAAAAAAAGGTCTTGATGCCTATTTTTCAGTGAATAATAGTTATCCAACCAGCAGTGGGGAAGAAAAAATTTCAAATGGATCGGATACGGGGCTAAAACTAGTTTCGACATATATTGACTCAATTGCATTTGATCCGAGAGTCGGCGAAGAATTTAACTATACCTACAAATCAGAAGATGGAATTAATTATGAGCTAAAAGCCCGACTTGAAAACGGTGAAGACCCAGCTGGTATTAAAGAAAACGGTCTGATATACTACAAATTAGCTAATAACTAATAATTAATAGCTAATAACCAATAATAATAAAAAAAAGGAGCATTTATGGGAATTGGCACAATTGTTTTGATAGTTTTTGGGGTAATTATTCTTTGGATAATTGCGGTTTATAATGGTTTAATAACCTTGAGAAATCGGGTAAAAGAAGCGTGGAGCGATATTTCGGTTCAGTTGAAACGGCGTTACGATTTGATTCCTAATTTGATTGAAACGGTTAAGGGGTATTCTAAGTTTGAAAAATCGGTTTTAACGGATGTTACCAAAGCCAGAACCGAAGCGATGGGGGCTACTGGCATAGAACAAAAGGGGCAGGCGGAGAATATGTTAACCGGGGCGCTGAAAAGCTTGTTTGCGGTTTCGGAAAGCTATCCGGATTTAAAAGCCAGCCAAAACTTTTTGGATTTGCAAGATGAATTAAGCGACACGGAAAATAAAATAGAAGCCAGTCGTCGGTTTTACAACGGTCAGGTGCGGGACTTTAACACAAAACTAGAAACATTTCCGACTAATACCATCGGTCGCCAGCTTAAGTTCGAAAGCCAGCCGTTTTTTGAGATGGAAGGCGAAGAGGCGGAAAAATCCAAAACACCACCGAAAGTTGAGTTTTAGCCGATAGCAATCAGCAGATAGAAAAACCTTCACTATGTATGGTTTTTTTCGCAGACGATACTTTTTTGGGTGTTTTTGACAAAGTAAAAATTAGTTTTTTCTATTATCATTATCCCAGTATCGGTGAGTTTGCAAATTATCACAATATCAAGATTGCTTCGCTCCAAGACTTGGTGGCGATGAAGGTAGACGCTTTGCAATCGAGAGGAACAAAAAGGGATTTTATAGATTTATACACAATTTTAACCCAAAAAAATTATTCACTTCGCCA
>Ga0076299_102_pt1 | contig 46394 bp, 49 predicted proteins | sample RifGroA2_FD_67793 | JGI IMG/M metagenome (GOLD analysis project Ga0076299, IMG submission 67793) | Berkelbacteria bacterium GW2011_GWA2_35_9 | reverse complement strand
TGGGTTTGGGAATGATACAGGCATCGATTTAACTGGAGAAAAAGAAGGTTTAGTCCCAAATTCTGACTGGAAACAAAAAGTTAAACATGAGAAATGGTACATAGGTGATACTTACCATTTGTCGATTGGGCAAGGTGATTTGCTGGTTACACCGCTTCAACTCTTAAATGCGACTAATGTTATTGTTAATAATGGTAAACTGATTCAACCGACTTTAGTTGAAAAAATAAAAAACACCAGAAGTGAAAAAATAGTCAACGGTCAAATTAGTCGGCAAGATTTTATTGATAAAAATAATTTACAAACCGTACGAGAAGGAATGAAATTAGCAGTGGCAGAAGGTTCAGCTCGTCTTTTAGGTGATATTGCCGATAAGGATGGAAAATTAGTTGAAGTTGGCGCTAAAACTGGTACAGCTCAAATCGGTAGTAAAGATCAAGCTGGAAATTATACAACCCATGCTTGGATTACCGCCTTTGCTCCTTATGCTAATCCCGAAATATCTGTAATTGTGCTAGTTGAGAAGGGAGGAGAAGGATATCAAGTTGCCGGACCAGTTGCAAAAGGAATTTTAGAGTATTATTTCAATGACCACCAGAATTAGATATGCTCATAATTACTCATATTGACAACTAAAATAATGAGAGTATAATTTCATATCAGAATGAATTATTTTTGAGCCTGTTATGAAAATAAAGTAGGCTCTATTATTTTTGAGGGTTATAATAATATATATAATGTCAAATCAAAATTATCCAATTTCGAAAGAGGGTCTCGAAAGGCTAAAAAATGAGCTGGCTATTTTGAAAACCGAAAAAAGACCAGCCGTTATTGAGCGAATTCAGTCAGCACGAGCTCTAGGTGATTTATCTGAGAATTCTGAATATGATGATGCACGAAACGAACAATCATTCGTTGAGGGTAGAATTAAGCAATTAGAAGATATGATTAAAAAAGCTCGAGTCGTTTCTAACAACGGAGGAAATGTAATTATCGTTGGTAGTCAGGTTGAGGTTGAAATCAATGGGAGTAGTAAATTATTTCAAATTGTTAGTGCCAATGAGGTTGATCCGTTGAGGGGAAAAATTTCGAATGATTCTCCAATCGGAAAAGCTCTTTTTGGAAAAAAGGTTGGGGATGTGTTTGAAATTAATGCCCCGGCTGGAGACATTAAGATAAAAATTATCAAGATCTCGTAAAATTTCTGATTTATCCACAGCTAGACATGTTCGTAAATAGTTCGTAATATCTATTATAGATGAAAATTAAAGGAGGGGAGTACGAAATGTCAAACTTAACAAAAAAACAGAAAGAAGTTTTTGATTATATTAAAAACTTTATTGATCGTTATGACTATGCGCCGTCCTATCGTGAGATTGCTCAAGCGTTCGATTTTTCTTCAATCGCAACAGTTGCTGGCTATATTGACGCCTTAAAAGAAAAAGGATTTTTAGATAACGAACACAATATTGCTCGTTCAATTCAATTGACTCCGAGATTTGACGAACGCAGTTATGCCATTCCTCTCCTTGGCATAATTGCGGCTGGAGCACCGATCGAGGCGGTAAGAACATCAGAAACGATTGATGTTCCACGAGATATGATGGGTCCGGATATTTTTGCGCTTAAAGTCAGAGGTGATTCGATGAAAGACGATGGAATTTATGATGGTGATTATGCTGTGATTCAAAGAGTCTCTAGCCCAAGTAATGGAGATATTGTTGTAGCTTTATTAGATGGTAAAAATGTAACGCTCAAAAGGTTTTATAAGGAAAAAAATCGAATTCGTTTGCAACCAGCGAATAAAAAATATCAACCGATCTATGCCGATAAAGTGATTATCCAAGGAAGATTAAGAGGGGTAATTAGGAAATTTGCCTAGTCTGTAGGATAATATAATTAATATATAAATTGAAAATGGAAAAGATGATTTTAATTCTGATATTGCTTTCTGTTATCTTGTTTTTGTTATGGAGAAGAAGCGTGAAATTGTTAAAAAGTACAAAATTTGCTAAAAGATCACTTTCGTCTCTGTATGGAAAAACAACCGAACAATTTATGCCCTTTATTTCCAACTTCGGATACGACCCAAAAAATTTTCGTTTTATTGGAACGCCAGTAGACGGAATTGTCTTTGATGAAAATGAAATTATTTTTATGGAATTTAAAAGCGCCAAAAGTCGTCTAACCCCAAAACAAAGCAATATTAAAAATATTATTGACAAAAGAAGAGTTAGATTCGAGGAAAGAAGGATATGACAATTAAGAAAAATCTAGATATATTTAATTTAATTTCTTTTATTTTTAACCCAGAAAATGTGGTTCCTTTTTTATTGATAATTTTAGCTTTCAAAACTTTTTCAGGAACATCCCTCTATTGGTGGATTTTGATGATTGTTGTATTTAATTTTCTTTTTAACTATATTTGGCTTTATTATTTAAGTTTTCTCGGAGTTGAAGTTGACAAGCCACTTGAAAAAGGATCGGTCAAAAAAGATCGTCTTCTAGCTTTAATTCCTCAAATTCTGGTTTTAGGGGTTGAAATAATAATCAGTGTACGACAGCTTCATTATTTATCGCTTTAACAGTAATAATTTCTTTTTGGTATTTATTCTCTTTTTTTTTGGTGCCAATTATTTATGTTTCACGAAAAAAACTTCATAGGCATACAGATTATCAATTAATTATGGGTAATCTTTTGGGGATTATTGTTACTCTCATTGTTTTAGATTGGTTCGGTTTGGTTATTAAATAAAACCGTTTAGTATAATAAAATTATTAAATTTGACATATATTAACTATGCATATATACTAGGTTTCAGGAGGTCGTATGAAAAAATCAAAAAGAAAATTAATTAAGTTTTCGAACTACTCGTTTTGTATCACTTTACCCAAAAGTGCGATTGACGCAATGGGTTGGAAAAAAGGTGATACGGTTAATGCAACTTTTGACGAAAAGGCTAAAAAAATAACCATAACCAAAAGCAAAGTTGTATCGAAACCGAGTAAAAAAAAAGGTAGTTCTCCACAGGGCTTGAAAGAAGTACCCGAGTTGCGTTGGTAAAAACTAGCAAAATTTGGAACTTTGCAAAAGATATTTTATAATATAAATACTAACGTTTTTTTAGTAAAATAATATTTTTTGCAAAATGAAAGATCTTGATAACAAAAAATTTGATATTTTTTCTCAAGCGCCAAAAACAATTGCGTTGGCTGAGAAAGAAAAGGGCGAAGTCATAAAGGAGGAAAAGGATAATAATAGCGAGTTTATTCGTCCTCAAATTACTCAATCTCATCGAGCCAGTAAACTGAGAACGGTATTGAATTATTTAATTTTAGCCTTAGTTGCTTACCTTTTAGCTCAAGGGTTAAGTTATTGGTTGCAAAAAAAGACTCAAGATACGGCTCAGAAAGAAACAAAATTTTCTGCTTTTGAAGTAAAAAGTGTTGATAGCGATAAAAAATCTACAACCGATACCAGCTTAGATCTAAAAACTAATTCTACTTCATCAACCACGACTACAACAACTAAAACAACGGCAGGTGTGGATAAAGGTTCATTTGTAGTTAGGATTTTAAATGGTAATGGAATTGCCGGTGACGCAAAAAAATACCAAGACCTACTAGTAAGTGCTGGTTTTAATGTTGCTAAGGTTGGTAATGCGACTAAGCAAGATTATGAGATAGGAATAATTTACTATCTTGCGGGTAAAAAAAGTGAAGCGGAAGCGGTTAAGTCATCATTTACCGATAAAACTTTTACCCTTGAAGAAGAAACGGTATCATTAATTGGTAGTGGTTATGATATTCTAGTTGTTTTAGGCAGTAAATAATTATGTGGGAAAACTTAAAAAATATTCAGCTTGATTTTAGCAATCTAACGGTTTTGGTAATCGGTTTTTTAATAGGATATGTTACAGGTGTAATTACGGCTAAATTGCTGAAAATGGTAATTATTTTCATTGTGTTTCTGGCTGTAGGATTATTTGTCTATTTTAAATATTTTGTCTAATGAAAAAGGTATTTGGTACAAAAATACGATTGATTTTTGTTGGGATTATAAGTATCGTTTTAGGTTTGTTAATTATTTCAAGCACAAAAGCTGCTCAGTTTGAAATTGCCGAAAATAGTACCAATCTTTATACGGTTAAAGAAAATGAGACTATAGATGATAATTTAATGGTGATTGGTCAAGATTTTGAGACCAAAGGTAAAATTAATGGTGATTTAATTGTTATAGGAAGTAATGTAAGTCTCGAGGGCGAGATAGACGGTAATGTGATTGCTGTTGGCTCAAACATAAAATCAAATTTAAAAAAAGTCAAAAATATTTATTTAGTAGCGGATAGAATTACTTTATCCAGCCAGATAGAAAGAGATCTCTACGCAGTCGCTCGTAAATTAAGTTTAACCAATCCAACCACTATATTAGGTAGCCTCTACGCTGTCGTTAGTGATTTTGAGCGGGGTGAAGGTGTAATAATTAAATCTCAAACAATTATTAAAAATTTTGAAGAAGCAAGTGTTAATCCAAATCTATATTACTATTCTTTGTTGATTTCTTTTCTTTCCTGTCTACTGGTTGGACTTTTACTGGTCCATTTATGGGGTAAAAAAATCGATCAGTGTAAGAAACAATTGATAGATCAATGGGGGGCAATATTTCTAAAGGGCACAGTTGGACTAATCGTGATTTTGCCGATAGTTATTATTTTGCTTTTATCTCAAGTTGGCATTAGTTTAGCGATGATAATATTGGCACTATTTTTAATTTCATTTTATCTGTCAAAAATTATTGTTGCCTATTTAATTGGTAAAAAAATATTGCCTAATTCAAAAAATATTGCTCAGCTAGCAATCGGGTTATTGATAATTACAACACTCATCAATCTACCTGTTTTTGGAGGATTAATCTATCTTATAGTAACGATATTTGGGTTGGGAATAATAATAACTATTAATCAAATAAAAAAAATAAAATAAGGAGTAAAAATGGAAGACATAAATAATCAATCAGTCAATTTTTCAGTCAGTGATAAGAAGCCATCATTATGGCAAAAATTTATTAGTTTTTTAAAAAACACTTATAACCGTAAAAACAAAAAAGGCTGGATATTGACTTTGGTGTTTGTTTTAGTCGTAGCATTATTAACTGCTATACTATATCGTTACGGAATTGCTTCACAACGAGGCGAAAGTGGTTTCAACCTTGTTGATAGCGCTTTGTTTAAAACCAAAGAATCTGAAAAGAAAAAGGCTAAAATATCAAATGAAGAAGTGAGCGAAAATGCTGATCGGCATCCATTGGCAGTTATTGTTGAAAATCATCCGGATGCTCGCTCGCAATCAGGTTTAACAAACGCTAGCATTGTTTTTGAAGCTATTACTGAAGGTGGTATTACCCGTTTTATGGCGTTATTTTCTCCATTTGACGCAAAGGAGGTTGGACCAGTCAGATCAGCTCGTAGTTTCTTTGTGGACTGGGCTGAAGGGTTTAATGCTTATTATGCTCATGCCGGTGGAGCGATGGATGCGTTACAAAAAATCAGTGCTGATGGGGTAATGGATTTGCCTCATACAAATGGCTATTTTGAACGTAAATCATATCAACAAGTTGCATCTGAACATACGCTCTACAGTAGCACTAAAGAACTTTATGATTTAGCTAAACAAAAAGGCTTTAGCGAAGTAGCTAGCTATACGCCTTGGAAATATCAAGACGAGTCAGATTTAGCAGAAAGAGGAAATCAAGATAGCGTGACAATTAATTATGGAGGTAGCTATCAAGTTGAATGGAAATATAACCGAGAAAAAAATATTTATGATCGATATTTAGCTGGGCAAAAACACACTGATAGAAACAATAATGAGCAGATAGTAGCAAATAATATTGTAATTATTACTGTGCCTAGAGCGCCAATCCAACTTCCAGGCGCTAAAGCAACTTTTGAGTTTGATACAATTGGAACTGGGAAAGCTAGTCTGATAAGTAATGGAAAAGAACAGATTGGAGTGTGGAAAAAAAGCGATTCAAAATCACAAATTATTTTTTCAAATAGTGATGGCGTTGAGTATCAATTAAATTCCGGAAAAACCTGGGTTGAAGTTGTACCTCCTGATTTTAGTTATGTGATAACTGAAAATACCGTTACCACTAGTACAACCGCTACAACCGGAATTTAGATATTATTAGCTATATTTTTTACTTTATTAACATAAGCGGTTGAGTGGTTATAACTATAAATTCCGCTTTCAATATTTCCAGACGAACTGTTTTGTTTTAATAAATTAGCCGCAGACGCTAAGGCATCGGCGCTATTTTCAATTTTGGCGCTACCATCACCATCTCCATCTTGAGCATATCTTCTAAAAGTCGATGGCAAGAATTGCATTGGACCTAAAGCTCCATCAGCAGAAGTAACCAATCTATTCCAAGATTTACCACTTTCAACTTGCCAGATAGCTTCTAACACTTTCCAGTCAACTTGATATTGATTAGCAATATTTTGGACTAAATTTCTTTTAGTCTCGAGATTTGGGTCAACATGAGCTGAAGCAATATTTCTAGGTCGAATAGCCGATTTAGTCCTTTTCAAATTAATTTCTTTTTGATAGTTAGAATTAACTTTTACAAAAGAAAGTTTTTCTTTTTTAGGAAGATCGATTGGCTTGATGGGATCTTTAATTAAAACCAGATTGGTTTGATAATCAGTAGAACGATTAGTGTTGTTGTTTTCTTTATTGAAGGGATGAATTGTTTTGATAGCAAAGACCGACTCTATTGAATTTTTAAAAAGAGAATTTATTTTTTGATTGATATCAAATTCAAGCGTATCGGAATTAGCTAATGCAACCTTTAGGGAAGCCAAATTAGTCAAGATCACCAGAGCTGTCATAATCACGATCTTTTGAAATTTAGGCATTAAAAATCCTCCCATATTCTGGGAAGACTATATTATATTACCACACAATCAACCATCTGTCAAGGGTCAAAGAAAAATTTATCAATTTTATTAAATAGATTTTGAGAATTTACTAATAGAGATTCAACGCTAGTAAATTTTTGAGAAAATTATTAGATATATAATAATATAATTATTTAATCTAATTACTAATAAAAAAAGTATCTCTGGTATACACCAGGGATACTATGACAGGTTAGGGATAAGAAAACCCGCAACCATATAACGATCGTTAGAAAAGTACTATAATTTGTATAAATTAATAATATAGTTATAATAATTACTATGCGAGATGATAAATGGTTAAAAAATTTAGCTAAACGGGTTTTACAACGTTATTTTCCCGATGTTGAGATTAAAAATAATCTTTTTATTCGTTTTGGAAGATTTAATAAACAGCGTTTAGGAACCATTAAATTTGGTAGACGCAAAGAGGATCCAAATACATTTATTACTATCAATGGTTTTTTTAAAGACGAAAATATTCCTGAATTTGTTATCACTGCCACTTTAGCTCATGAGTTGGTTCATTATAGTCAAGGTTTTTTTTCGCCTCATCCACAACTACATCGTTATCCACACCGTGGATCGGTAGTTAATCGAGAATTGACAGAGCGTGGTTTAGATGATATATTAAAGTTGCAAAAAGAATGGTTAAAGAAAAATTGGGCAGATTATATTAAAAAGAATTATTATGTCTGAATGCATTTTTTGCAAGATTGCCAATCGTCTTTCTGGTTCGGATGCAGAATATCATTTTGAAGATGATCAAATTTCTGCTTTTGACGATATTAATCCCCAAGCCCCGATTCATATCTTGATAGTGCCCAAGAGACATATTCCGACAATTGCCGATATAGTCGATTCAGACACAGAATTATTAGGTAGAATGGTGCGTGTGGCGTCTGAGTTAGCTAAATCGCATCATTTAAATGAAAATGGTTATCGTTTAGTATTTAATGTTAAAGATCACGGTGGTCAGGTCGTTGATCATATCCACCTTCATTTATTAGGTGGGCGACAGTTGGGTAAAATGAATAATAATTAATCTGAAGGTAAGGTGAAAATTAATTAATAATGATAAGAAAAAACCCAGAATCAGCTGAAGTTACAATTAGAAGATTTAATCGAATCGTTCAAGTTGAACGGTTACTTTCGGATGCACGAGAAAAAGAGAGACGACAAAAAAAAGTTTCTAGAAATTTAAGAAGAAAAAAAGCGGTTCGGAGAAATAGAATTAGCCGAATGGAAGATTATTCAAATTTAGGATAAATGATGTTAGAAGAAAAAATTAATACTGACTTGATTACTGCATTGAAAGCAAAAGATGTTTTAAAGACATCGGTTTTGAGATTAATTAAAGCCTCGATTGAAAATAAAAAAATTATCAATCATGGTGAAATTGACGATGATCAAATATTGTTAGTCATAAAAACAGAATTAAAACAAGCTAACGAAACGCTTGATTCATTGGAAAAAAACGATCGTGATACACAAGAACAATCAGCAAAAATTGCAGTTATAAAATCATACCTTCCGAAACAAATGGAAAAAAACGAATTAGAAGAAATTATTGCAAGTGCAATTAAGTCAACCAATGCTCAAGGAATTTCAGATATGGGGAAAGTGATCGGGCAAGTAATGTTACAAGTTAAAGGACAAGCCGATGGATCGGTTGTCTCAAAAATTGTAAAAGAGAAACTTTCGTGATTGAAATAAAAAACCTTAGCAGTGTTAAACTTAATGAAAAAAAATTGTTCCAGTTCTCAGAACAAATTATTAATAAAAATTATCAAGTAGAGGTCGTTTTTATTGATAGAAATGAGATAAAAAAACTCAATCATGAATATCGAAATTTAGATCAAGAAACTGATATTCTCACATTTACTGATGAAAAAAAAGGTTCATTGCATCAAATCATTATTTGCCCCGAGGTAGCAAAAACAAATAGTCATCTGTTTAATAATAATTTAGAAAAAGAAGTTGAATTATTGATTTTCCATGGTTGGCAACATATTATTGGCAACCATCATGCCTGATATTTTTTTAAGTACTTTTTAATGTGGTAACGAGCATTATAAGTTTTAACAAAATTTAACCAATCTCTTTTGGGACCAAGTGGTTTTTTAGTGGTTAGGATTTCGACAATATCGGAATTGTTGAGAGTAGAAGAAATTTGAGCAATTTTTCCATTCACTTTTGCGCCGATCATTGAGTAACCAACTTCGCTGTGGACCGAAAATGCAAAATCAATTGGCGAAGAATCTATTGGTAAATCCTTGACATCTCCCTTAGGAGTAAAAACAAATATCCGATCGGAAAAAAAATCGGTTTTCATTGATAGTGAGAATTCATCAATATCCTCAATCATTCTGCTCCATTTTGCCATTTCTTTAATCCAAGGAATTGTTTTCGTAATTCTACGATTACTAAATCCTTGTTTTGAAAATTCTTTATAGTGCCAATGAGATGCAATCCCAAATTTCGCTTGGCGATCCATTTCTTTAGTTCTAATCTGTATTTCAAGAATTTGAGAGTTTGGACCAAAAACGGTTGTGTGGAGCGATTGATAACCGTTCGGTTTTGGTTGACTAATATAATCTTTAATTTTATTGGGAATTGGTCGATATAGCTTATGGACTAATCCCATCACTTGATAACAGACATCTTCATTTTCAACAATGATTCGAAGCGCAACTAAATCGGACACCTTTTCAAAATTTCCATCGTGGCGATTTAGTTTTGTATAGGTTGAGTATGCAGATTTAATTCTTGCTTCTATTTTAGCGTTGAGGCTATTTTTTATTATCAATTTCAAAAGTGATTTATGAATTCTTAAACAATAGTTTTCTCTATTTTTAGTGGCTTTTTCATAAAGTTTAATAAACGAGGTATATTCGTCTTTATACAAATAAGGAAAAGCTAAATTTTGTAGTTTACTTTTCAGTTCACCCATACCCAATCGATCTGCAATTGGTGCAAAAACATCCATTGTTTCTTTGGCGATTCGATATTGTTTTTCTTTAGGAACAAACTGAAGTGTTTCCATGTTATGAGCTCTATCAATCAGCTTGATAATAATTACACGAATATCTTTACTCATTGCTAAGATCATTTTTTTTATCGTTTCAGATTGTCTCTCAAAATTTGTTAACTTAATCACAATTTCTTCGTTCGAAAACCAATTTTTTCTAAAACGAATTTCGCCTAATTTAGAAACACCGCTGACAATTTGAGCGACGCTTTTTCCAAACAGTTTATTGATTTCATTTAAAGAAATTCCACAATCTTCATAAGTGTCATGTAAAAGTGCAGCTTGAACAGTGATTAGATCAAATTTTTTACTAGCTAAATACTGAGCAATTTTTAAAGGGTGAATAATATATGGATCGCCCGAAAATCTTTTTTGTCCTTGATGAGCTTGAATAGCATACTTAATTGTTTTATTTAACTTCAAAAGCTCTTTTTCGTTTAAGTGGTTACACAATTCGATTAGATTCTGTGCTTCTTGTTCGATGCTCATTTTTTAGTAATTGATATTTCAAAATTGTTAATTTTGAGTTTTATTTTTTTTGATTTGATTTTACCATAATCTAAATCGAGAATTTTACTTTCCAGTACATGATTAAAAAATTTATGTAAAGACCTTACACCTTCTTTATTAATATAATATTTACTAATAATATATTTTAAATTGTTTTTATTTATTTCAATCGAATAGCCAAAGGCTTTATTATTATTGAATTCATTAATCCAAAGTTTTATGATAGTGATTAAGTCATTTTCAGTTAATTCATTGAAAATAACCACCTGATTAAAACGGTTGACTAATTCATTAGATAAATGATTTTTTAATTTTTCAATAATATTACTTTCGATAATGGTGCTATTGTTATGACTATTAAAACCTATATTCGTCGATAAATTTCCATTAACACTAAGATTAGAAGTAGCAATTATGATTGATTGATTAAAATTAATTTTTTTACCCATCGAATCTGTTAAGTAACCGTTATCAAGAATCTGCATAAGTAAATTTATTACTTCCGGATGAGCTTTTTCAATCTCGTCAAAAAGTATTAAACTATAAGGTTTTTTTCTAAGTTTTTCGGTTAACTCTCCCGCATTTTCATAGCCAACATACCCTGGAGGAGCGCCAATCAATCTAGAAACGGTGTGTTTTTCTGAAAATTCAGACATATCAAATCGGATTAAATTATCTTCCGAACCAAATAAATTGTGAGCGATTTGTGATGCTAAAAATGTTTTTCCAACTCCGGAGGGACCAGTAAAAATAAACGATCCAAGCGGTTTATCAATATTAGATAAATGAGAAAAAGATCTTTTTAGAACTGAAAAAATCGAGTCAATGGCATGTTTTTGACCTATAACTGAATGGCTAATTGTTAATGCAAGACGGGATAAATTTTTTGATATATTATGTGAAATATTTTCTTTTGGAATTGTAGTCCACAAACTAATAACTGAATAAATATCTTCTATTGTTATTGCTTTGGAAAACTTAACTTTTTTTGGTTGATTATTTTCTATAGAAATTTGTTTTAAAATTTCAACCTCTTTTTCTCGTATTTTAGCGGCTTTGTCAAAATTTTGGTTTTGAATCGCCTGGTCTTTCAATTTTAGAATATTGTCTAATTTATTTTGAAGTTGATCGATCACTGATATTGGAAGCTGGTCAATATTTTGAAGTTGAACACTGGCTGCCGCTTCATCAATAATATCAATTGCTTTGTCGGGAAAATTACGGTCATGAATATATCGATCAGCCAACATAACTATGTGCGGAATTAATTGATCCGGGATTTTTATTTGATGATGAGCTTCGTACTTTATTTTTATTTTTTGTAGAATTTTTTCAGTTGTTTCAAGGCTCGGTTCGGAAATATATACTTTTTGCATTCGTCGGGTTAGAGCTGGATCTTTTTCAATATATTGACGATATTCATCATCAGTTGTAGCTCCAATTAAACGAATTTTTCCTTTGGCTAAAGCTGGTTTTAAAATATTCGAGGCATCCATGCTACCTTCGGAATTTCCAGTCCCGACCAAAGTGTGAATTTCGTCAATAAATAAAATTAAATTGGGATTTTTTTCAATATCTTTTAAAAGACCTTTGATCCTCTCCTCAAATTGACCTCGAAAAGTCGTTCCCGCAACCAAAAGCGCTAAATCTATTTGCCATATTTGTTTATTAAGAATTGTTTGAGGAACTTTTTTTTCGATGATTAATTGAGCCAATCCTTCGACAATCGCAGTTTTACCAACCCCTGCTTGTCCAACTAAAATTGGATTATTTTTAGTCCGACGATTTAATATTTGTAAAACTCTAAATAATTCTTCGTCCCTTTCAAAAACTGGGTCGAGTAAATTATTTTTTGCTTGTTCTGTTAAATTAACTCCAAACTTTTCAAGGTAAGATTTATTGTTTTTTTGAAAACGATCAGAATTTTTATGACCTTGGTTGAATGGAGCAATGTCAAAGGCGGGGAAAAAATTATCCTGAATAAATTTTTGAGCAGTCATTTTTACTTGTCCCAAGTCAAACAGTATTTCATTGATGATTTCTTTGATTTTTTCGGGATCAACATTGAGTTGAGATAATATTTTATATGCATTTGAATCTTTAATAGTGACTAATGCGTATAAAATGTGTTCAGGAGAAACCTGGTTTTGTTTTGTTTCAATCGCTTTTTCGACCGATAATTCAAGAACTTTTTTTGATTCGTCAGAAATTCCGGCTGAAGCAATACCAACTTCTGACTGATTAGAAATAATCAATTTTATTTGTTCAAAACCGATTGCATAATCTTTTAAAATTTCACTAGCGATAGTATTGGGAGTAGTTAGAATTGCCAAAAGCAGATGCTCACTACCAATCGCTTTTTTATAATCGTTGGCAATTTTCTGAGCAAATGTAATAATTCTTTTTGAAGTTTCCGAAAATTTTTTCAAAATTTTCGGGTCCATAAATCTCCTTTCTAGAGTAATTATTTATTTTTTGTATCGGTTTTTTCTTCAATTAGTTCTTCATTCTTATTTAAATCATCGCTTGAAGCATCCGTTTTGTTATTATCAGTTTCAAACTTCTGGTCTTTTGGAGCATCTGACTTTTTAAATAATTTATCACCTTTTGGTATATCAATTTCAAAACCAGAAATACGACTGGCTAATCTTACATTTTGACCATTTTTCCCAATCGCTAACGATAATTGATCTTCTGGTACGATCACGGTTGCTCGTTTTTCTTTTTTAGATAATTTTACTTTTTCAATCTCGGCTGGTGACATGGAGTTGACAATCAAATTTTTTGGATCATCATCCCATAAAATTATATCAATTTTTTCTTGTCCAATTTCAGCTAAAATAGCTTGGATGCGAGCGCCTTTTTGTCCAACACACGAGCCAACTGGATCAAGAGATGCTTCATTGGTGGCAACAGCAATTTTAGTTCTTGATCCTGCTTCACGGGCAATAGCTTTAATCTCAATTGCTTCCGATTGAACTTCTGGGACTTCAAGTTTAAATAGTTCAATCACAAATTTTTCATCGCTACGAGATAAAATAATTTTCGGACCACGAACAGTGTCTTCAACATTTTTTACCAAAACTCTCATTCTTTGACCGATGCGATAATATTCTCCGGGTATTTGTTCAGAACCGGGCATTAAACCATTAGTTTTCCCAAGATTAATGATAATATTTTTTCCTTCAATTTGTTGAATTGTGGCTGATACCAATTCGCCTTCTTTTTGTTTAAACTCTTCAAGAACAATATCTCTTTCAGCTTCTCTAAGTCTTTGAATAATTACCTGTTTAGCGGTTTGGGCGGCGATTCTTCCGAATTCATCGTGGTAAGGAAGTTTTTCGGTGATTTCATCACCAACTTTAATACTTTTCTTTTTCTTTTTAGCATCTTTAAGAAAAATTTGTGCTTCCTCATTTTCTACTTCAATATCGTCTTCAATCACTTCAAAAATTCTGACAATTTCAAATTCACCACTATCCTGATTGATAATCGCTTTTATCATTTGTCGAGGTTTGCCATAATCTTTTCGGTAAGCAGCGCCAATCGCTGATTCAAGCGCTTCAATTACAACTTTTTTATCAATACCTTTTTCATCTACGATCTGATTGATTGCTGCCATGAATTGTGATATTGCCATAGTGTCCTTTCTTTGGATTAATTCTTTAGCTTTATGTTATCAAAAAAACAACTCATAATCTAGAGTTGCTTGTACACTATTTATATTATCTCAAAAACATTAATTTGTCAATATAAATGCCTGGTGGACTGTGCCGGATTCGAACCGGCGACCTCCACAATGCGAATGTGGCGCTCTACCAACTGAGCTAACAGCCCTATTTTACTTTTTCACGATATACTTCTACAATTGTTCCGACGATCTACGATGTCGGAATCCCGACTGAAGCGTCGGGAAGCTATAAGCCCCTAACTATTTATTTTTATCATATAATTGTAATTATTTAAAGTAAAAATATAAATGGTGTTAGCGCAATATAGAAATGTCACCTTAAAGACAATATAGAAATGTCAAAACACATTTATACTCGTACATTAAGATATTTAGACTTGTATTTAAACTAATCAAACTATAATAACAATAAATATTTGTACTACGTTATCCATTAATAAATGACACAAATATACCGATCGTCACATATGTGTCATTGTTTGATTGATAAGTTTAGCGATTAGGTAAGTTCAGGAATTTAATGCATTACTTTGTTCTTGACAAATGGTTGTTTTGGGGGTATACTACCCATATTCGAATCTTGAAAGGAAGTGGGAGATGCAGTTGATTCAAAAACAAAAGTATTTTGGTTTTGAAATATATTTAAAGAAAGAACTATCTAAAGAGGGAAAAAATAATTTGCTTTTGAAAGATATTGAATATGACTATGAAACAGGGTTAATTTTTGAAAATGTTGATCATGACGCTACATTTCTTATTGAAATACATACTCTAAAAGGTAGTTTGATTGCTGTTGAAATAGATAAACAGAAAAATATTACCCAAAAGTCTTCTCTCCGAGGATCTACTCGGCAAGTAGTGAGTTCTAAGGGAAAGATTTTTGGTGTATATCAAAAAAGAGTACGAGTTAAGATTCACAACCAAATATATATACCATACACAACTTATCCTGAAAATCATTTCAAAATTATTGATTTGGATTCAAGGGGAAAAGTTACAATTTTTGAAATTGCTATCATTTCTGATAATGGTATTCTATATTTAACTTTTCAAAAGGTACACGAATATCAAGTTTATAATCATGAAGAAGAAGGTATATTTTTGTGTCCCGATCTTATTAAATGGGAAAGTTTGTGCCATTTAGTTGGGGACTTTTATAATGATAAAAGTCGAAAGTTGCCAAGGCATGATTATGATTTGATGCAAAAAAATAATTTATTAGAATTTTCGACAACAAATGAGTTGATTGAAAGAATTAAAAGAGCAGAGGAAAAACTAGGTGATGGTGATATTAAAATTGCAGTTGGGATTTGGTTTAATTTTGCAAATCGATTTGGAATGGTAGCAACGAGTCAAGGAATGGCTCGAGTCTATTATGACCAAATTTCAAGGAATGATAAATTTCCAAAACATGTTAAGGAAAGTGAAAAATTAATATATCAAGAATTAATAGATATCATTGGTAATAAAGATACAAAATTTAAAAGAGAAGTTAGGGGATTGTCTGTCCAATAATCATTGAGAAGTAATAATAATTAGAATCGTGATTCCCGGTATCAGTCGCAAGACAGGTACCGGGTTTTTTATGTCTTATTTAAATCTATTTTTAAGGGCGGCTTGAACATAAGTTTTTGGGAAAATCCAAACGGCGTTGACAATTCTCCGCCATCTTTTTTTTGGTTCAAGCGTTAATCGCCACAACCACTCTAACCCCAATTCCCGAAATAATTTTGGAGCTCTGATTTGGCTTTTGACAATATAATCTAAACTACCACCGATTCCTATCGCTATTTTTGCTTTCAGATTTTCTTTCCAAAAATCAATAAAAATATCTTGTTTTGGATGACCAAATGCAACCAATAAAATGTCCGGTTCAACTTTATTGATTCTGGCAATAATATCTTTTGTGCTTATAAGATTATCAATATCAACAACACCTCCATTTTCCGCTCCCACGATCTCAAGATTTGAATATTTATCCTTAATTATTTTAGTTGCTTTAATTGCAGTGTCATCAATACCTCCTAAAAAATAGAATGACAATTTTTTCTGAAAAGATAATTCAAATAAATGATAAATAAAATCAGCACCGGGAATACGATTTTTTATTCTACCAAATATTTTAATCCCAATTGAATCGTTAATATTCAAATCAGAATTATTTAACGCTTGACGAAATTGTTCATTTTTCTGAGCTTCAACAATAAATTCAGGATTAATAGTAGCGATCTGATGACAATGATCATCATTCAAGACTATATTAACGAAATCAATGGTTTGATTTAACTCAACATCATCAACCCTAACACCCAAGATTGTTTTATGGCGATATTTAATAGACATTCCTAATTGTTTCTAATGTTTTTTGGGCTGATACTTGCCAATCAAATCGTTGGCAATTTTCAATACCCTTACTAATTAAATTATGTTTGAATTCAGGATTTAGGGTTACTTTTATAAAAGCTTGAGCAATTTCCTCCGGCTTGTTAGGATCAACTAAAAGTGCTGAATTACCAGCAATCTCAGGTAGGGCAGAAGTATTTGAGCAAATAACTGGAACTCCTGAAGCCATAGCTTCCAAAATAGGCATTCCGAATCCTTCATAGCTGGATACTAAACATAAAACAGCCGAATTTTTCAAAATAGTTAGATATTTTTCATCATTAATATAACCAGTAATAATAATTTTTTCCTTAATAGAGGGTGGAAAACTTTGAATAATATTTTCAATTTTTTCTTTTCCGTATCCCCATTTTCCAGATAGTACAAGCGATAAATTCGGATTACTTTTTAGTGCAATCTCAAATGATTTCAGTAAATTAATAATATTTTTTTTAATTTCAAGGCGACCAATATAAAAAATATATGGATAGCGAATATTTTCAGGCAATTTTGTTTCAGGTTTTTCCAAATTGAATTTTTTTGTATTAATGCCGAGGTCTATAACTTCAATATTTTCAGGTTTGATTCGAAAAAATTTAATTAGATCATTTTTTGTATATTCCGAAATGGCAATTATTTTATTAGCTCGTTTAGCTGAATAGTACATACTCAATTTGAGATATAATCTTTCCCAAAAAGGGTATAAATCTGGTCGGCTCATAAAACCTAAATCATGAATTGTGACTACCATTCTACCCCGTGCAAAAAATGGAATTGTGTGAGCTGGTTCGAACATAACATATGGCTTTTCTTTGGAAAACATCAATTCCCACGAAAGTCGAATTTGGCTCCAAAGTCGTGGAAAAGGCATAATTTTCCATTTGGCATTTTTCGGAAGATTATTTAGTGAGTTATTGTCACCTGGTAAATATGGAGCATACAAAATAAATTTATCTTCTGTGGATAAATTAATAATACGACGAATAATTTCCTGGCTGTAATATTCAGTACCAGTTTTTTCTTTTTTGACTGCTCTAGATGCATCAATTCCAATAAGCATTATTTACCCCACAACAATGATCTTTTATATTCACTTAAGTGTCCGATCGCAATCCCTGTACCCTTGACGACACACGTTTCTGGATTGTCAGCAATTTGGCAGGGGACACCAATGATTTTTGTCAAAAGTTTTTCAATTTCTCTGAGATGAGCTGATCCTCCAGTAATAACTATTCCTTTATCCATTATATCACTTGCCAATTCAGGCGGTGTTTTTTGAAGGACATTTTTGATGGTTGAAATAATATCATTTAATACACTTTTTATTGGATCAATAATATCATTTGTTTTTAAGATTTGGCTTTCGGGTAGACCTGTAATACTATTTGAGCCGGATACTTCCATCGAGAGCTCTTTTTCTAACGGGAGACAAGAACCAATTCTTATTTTAATTTCTTCAGCTGTTTGTTTTCCAATGATTAATTTATTTTTTTTACGGATATAGGAAACGATCGATTGGTCTATTTGATTACCAGCAATTCGAGCCGAAGAAGATGTCACAATATCAGAAAGTGAGATAACTGCTACCTCAGTAGTTCCACCACCGATATCAATAATCATATGCCCGCTTGGAGTTGAAATTTTAATATCAGCACCTAAAGCAGCTGCAATTGGCTCTTTAATTAAATAAGCATTTCTTGCACCGGCATTAATAGTAGCGTCAATAACGGCTCTTTTTTCGGTTGATGTAATTCCCGCTGGAACAGAAATCATAACCTCTGGTTTTGTAAAACGAATTCTCCCAACAACTTGATTAATATAGTATTTTAACATTGCTTCTGTGACTCGGAAATTTGCAATTGCTCCGTTTAATAGCGGACGGACAGCTGTAACTGAATCGGGTGTTCTACCGAGCATATTATGGGCTTCTTTACCAATTGCCATTATTTTTCTACCGTTTGACTCAACCGCCACTACGGATGGTTCTTGAACAACAATACCTTTGTTTGGCAAATAGACTAATATATTTGTCGTGCCTAAGTCTATACCAATTTTATTATTTAACATTATTTTTCTTTTATAATATTAACTCCTAGTTTGGAAAGTTTATTTTCCCATTTTTCATAACCCCTTTCGAATATATCAATATTATTAATAACAGTTTTTCCTTCAGCAATCAAGCCTGCAATGACTAATGCTGCCCCTGCTCTTAAGTCACTACTTTCAATGTTTGCTCCTTTTAATTTTGTTGGTCCGTCAATTTCAATAACATAATCATTGATTTGTTTAATTTTTGCTCCCATGCGATTAAGCTCCGCGATAAAGTTAAAACGATTTTCAAAAAGTGTTTCAAAAATACGACTTACACCACCTGCTTGGGTTAATAATACGGCTGTTGGGGATTGTAAATCCGTAGAAAATCCAGGATAAGTTCGAGTATCAATTCGTCCTGAATTTAATTTTGATTTCAAAACAGTCAGTTTTGAGTTTTCGATTTTGAATTTCGCCCCTAAAGATTCTAATTTGTAAATAAAATTACCCATATCTTTTTCACGGAAATCATGGATAGTAATTTCGCTTCCGGTTGCTAATGAGGCACAGATAATGGTTCCGATTTCAATTCTATCTGGCATAATTCGAAAACGAGTACCGGATAATTTTTTAACCCCTTCGATCGAAATATTATGTGTACCAGCACCTCTGATTCTTGCACCCATTGATCGCAATATTAAAATTAAATCTTTTATTTCAGGTTCAGCAGCCGCTGCATAAATCGTACTTTCGCCTTTGGCAAGAACTGCAGTCATAATAGCGTTTTCGGTTGCAGTGACAGATAAACAAGGAAAGGTTTTAGCCCCAGTCAATATAGGGGTTGAAAAGCTGTAATATTTATCTTTATAGTTTATTTTTATTCCATATTGACGAAATACATCCATATGAGCATCGAGTGGACGATTGCCAATTAGACAACCACCGGGATGGGCAATTTGAGCTTTATTAAAACGAGCTAAAAGTGGACCAACCAAAACTATCGAGGCTCTGATTTTTTTAGCAACATCATCATCTGGACGAAATTTATTTACTCCCGATGGGTCAATTTCTAAAATATTATTTTGAAAATTTGTTTTTGCTCCCAAACTTTCCATTAAACTAATCAGCGAGTGAACATCAGTGATGTCCGGACAATTTTCTAAAATAACTTTATCTTTCGTCAATAAACTAGCAGCGATCATTTTTAGTGCTGCATTTTTTGCACCAGATGGAACAAAATCACCCTTAAGCGTTGATGGACCATTGATAATAAATTTTGACATATTGACTCCTTGTTTATATAGACTTCATTATTTTATGATTTTATATTATCATATAACATAGAGACTAATTATGATAGGTAAAAAACTGCATTTAGTTTTAAGTGTTTTTTGGTTCATAATTGCGGTAATTTTTATTGGCGCTAGTTTTTTGATTGTTGTCGATGCCAGTGGCTATATTGTAAATTGGCGTGAATTAACTTTTGAAAAGACAGGCTTGATATCAATATCAACAAATCCCAAAGATGCTAAAATATATCTTTCTGGAAAATTATATAAAAAATTAACCCCATCTCGATTAACAAAATTGCCACCCAATTGGTATGATATTAAAATTTCTTATACAGATTATCAAGATTGGGAAGAAGGTTTTAAGCTCGATGCAGGACAAGCAATCAATCTAGAAGATATATATTTATTTTACAAAAACCCTATTGTTGAAAAAAAAGTTATTGAAAAAGAAAAATTTGACAAATATGAACAACCAAAAAATTTATTAATTGAAAAAAATGAGTTATATTTAATATCAAATGATGAGAATATAATCTTAACTCGTTTTACGAAAAATATTAATCGAGTTGACTGGTTGATAAAAAATAAATACTTGATTGCTCACATTGACGATAAAATTGTGGTTTTTTCTAAAGATGAATCTGACCAAAAAGAAATTTATTCAAGTAAAAATGAGTTCAATTTCATCGTTCTAAACGAGTCAGAAATAGCAGTTAAGAGTGGGGAAGAAATAATAGTTCTAAAAATCAGGTAGTAATTTATCGAATAGCTGGTAACTGATTAGATAATAGATCGTTGGGAATTTCAAAATTAATCGTTGGGTTTTCAGTTGGGTAAATTTGTCGAGCTTGAACAATCATACGATTGAGCGTTGTTCCAACTGGATAACAAGTCATTAGAGAAATTAATGAATGATCTTGTGGATTTAAAACCTCAACTTCTTTTGGAGAGACAACTTTTTTAGCTTCAACATCAAAAATATAAGGTTTACTTTCATAGACAAGATAAATTCTATCATTGTTTTCTAATCGATCAATTAAAGCAAAAACTTGTTTGAATTTACCGTCATCCCAGATAAAGTTGGATGAATGACCTGTAATAAAAATATTACTGTTATTTTGACCAGGTAGACCAGAGCCTTTATAATGAGCGACTCCACTTTTAAGATCTTTTAAAATATTTGTGGTGTCACTTTGCCAAATTATTGGAGCTTTGAGTGCAATTTTTGGGGCGATCAATTGGTTTTCGCCAATCAAACTAACTAATTTAAGCTCAAACTCTTTTTTAGCTTTTTCTAATTCTTGGGCTTTTTTTATTACTTCGATCTGTTTATCGCTTGGAGTATTTTTTGCTAAATCAGTTAAGTTGACGAGTCTGTTTTTGTAACCATTTTTTAATAGATTGGTTTTTAAGAAATAATCTATTTGTTTTATGTAAGCTGGGGAATTGACGATGAAAAAAAAGAATATAAAAAGGAGAAAAAACTTTGCTAAAGCTATTAAGAATTTATAGATTTCAAAATACTGACTTTTCTTTTTAGGAGTTTTGAATAGTTTTTTTAAATCGTTTTCATTTAAAACAGGTTGGTTCATAAGTTAGATTTTATCAGATTATTGATAAAATGTTAATTATTTTGTAAAATAAGAGTATCGTCGCCCGGGTGGTGGAATGGTAGACACTCAAGACTTAAAATCTTGTGAGGTTAAAACCTCGTGCGAGTTCGAATCTCGCCCCGGGTACCAATTTATGGATTTAAAAAAAATAGTTGTTTGGTTGATTGCGTTTGTGCTGATTGTTCAAATCGGTTATTATTTTTTATTTAAAAATGAAATTGATTTGGAAAAAACAAATATTATTATTAACCAACAATCATATACTATGTGGGTTGCGGATAGCGACGAAGAAAGATCTCAAGGATTACAGAATGTTAAGAAATTAAAAGATGATCAAGGAATGATTTTCAAATTTGACGAATCGAATAATATTAGTTTTTGGAATAAAAACACTTTGATTGATTTAGCAATTTTATGGGTTGATGGCAGTACTGTCGTTGGGATAGATCATCTTCCTCAGCAATCGAGCAATGAGATAGTTTCAGTTTCTAGTCCACAAAAAGTATCTCAAGTTATTGAGCTAAATAATAATCAAATTGAAATAAATAAAATAAAAGTTGGTGACAAAATAGCAATAATAAAATGACGAAAATTGATCGAAAGCATTTCGAAAAATTAGAAGAAAAATTACGAATAAAAAGTGCTCAAAAAATTCATCGTGTTTCCGGTCGGTCAGTAAAAGGAATTGCAAAAATCATTGCCAGTAAAAAAAAGCAATGAAAAAATTAATTGCTATTGTTGGTACGACAGCGAGCGGAAAATCTAGCGTTGCGAAATATATAATAAATGCGTTGCCAAACACTGAAGCGATTTCAATTGATAGTCGTCAGGTTTTTAAAAAACTAGACATCGGTACGGGTAAGGATAAAACATTTCTTCAACATTTATTAGATATTAAAAACCCAGGCGAAAGTATTTCTGTCGTTGAGTTTCAATCTATAGTTTTAAAAACAATTGAAAAAATAATACAAAACCATAAAATCCCACTTTTGGTTGGTGGAAGTAATTACTATATGGATGCAATAATTTATAAAAGAGAATTTCCTGCCCTAAAAACAGATAAAAAATTGCATGAAAAATTAAATAAAATGAGTATTGTGAAACTATATAATTTACTTAAATCGTGCGATGAAGATAGAGCAAATAATATTGATATTCATAATAAGCGAAGACTAATTAGAGCTTTAGAAATTAATATTTTGTCGGGTAAAAAAACTCTGAAAAAAGAACAGGTTATGTCAAGAGATTATCGTTATCCAACATTAATTTTAGGAATTGAAATTGATAGAGAAAAACTTTTTTCTAGTATCGATAAAAGAGTTGAGGGGAGAATTGATGAAGGTATGATTAAGGAAGTCAGGGACTTAATCGATCAAGGGGTTTCAAAAAATTGGCTAAAAAATCTTGGACTCGAATATCAAATTATTACTGAATATTTAGAAGCGAAATATTCTAAAGATGAAATGATCCAAATTTTAAAGTTTAAAATACATTCATTTGCTCGTCGACAATTGACTTGGTTAAGGTCAAATAAAGACATAGTTTGGGTTCAAAATAAGGAAGAAGCTTTAACCTATGTGCAAGACTTTGTGCTATAATAGACTATATGAAAGTGATTTGCCCTAAAGATGGCGAAATTATGCATCCAGTTGATACTAGTCAACAAAATTATCAATGTTTTATATGTCATTCATCTTGGTCTCGACCACAACCTGAAAAAAATCAAAAAACTCAATATAAAATTGGAAGTTTGCACAAATATACATCTTTTGTCTTTGTTGTTGTCCTATCTTCAATATTTTTATTAAGCGTTCAGATGGGAGGTTTATCCAGTTTTGCCGATACGCAAACAGTCGAGAAAAGCATTAAATTGTCAGCCTTAATAGTTTGGTGGCTTGTTTTTATGCTATTATTTAGTCTTCCAATTTCGATCTATTATCAAATGGTAATAAAAAAACGAAGTGTTGCACATGCAATAAAAACGCCTTGGGCTATTGGAGTGCCATTAACAGTAATTATTTTAGAATTATTAAATGTTTTATTGATTTTCCCAATTATCAAACTATAATAGACCTATGGCTTTTTCAAAAATAAATTCTGCAACCGTAGTCGGATTGAATGCAATTTTGGTTGAATCGGAAGTAGACGTCAAAAAAGGTTTACCTGGATTAGTAATCGTTGGTTTGGGAGATAAAGCGGTGGAGGAATCACGAGAAAGAGTGAAAAGCGCTATTGTCAATTCAAAACAAAAATTTCCTAGAAATAAAATTGTAATTAATCTTGCTCCGGCAGATGTTAAAAAAGAAGGACCAGCGTTCGATCTTGCAATTGCAATTGGTATTTTAAAGGCTGATCGTCAGCTTGAAAAAAATTTTGATTTTGAAAATTCATTATTTTTAGGTGAGTTGTCATTAGACGGACGAGCTCGTCCAGTAAGAGGAATTTTGTCAATTATGCTTGAAGCGAGAAGAAATAAAATTGAAAATATATTTATTCCGATCGACAATGCTTCTGAGGCAAGTTTAATAAAAAACCTAAATATTTATCCGGTCAGTAATTTAAGAGATCTAGTTGATCACATAAATGGTGTAAAATCAATTGAAAAATATACTTATGATAAAAAAACAGTTGAAAAAAGTGTAATTAGTGAAAGCGATTTCGCTTATGTTTCGGGTCAAGAGCAGGTTAAAAGAGCCCTTGAGATCGCAGCTTCCGGTGGGCATAATATACTAATGTCCGGACCGCCCGGTTCGGGGAAAAGTATGTTAGCTAAAGCGTTTGCAACTATTTTACCCAAACTTACCGATAAAGAAATTTTAGAGGTCAGTCGAATTTATTCTGTTTCAGGGTTGCTTTCAAAAGCAAAACCGCTTATTTATAATCGACCAGTTCGCAATCCACACCACACAACTTCGTCAGTTGCGATAGTTGGTGGTGGTACTCACCCAAAACCGGGAGAGATAACCTTAGCTCATCGAGGGGTATTATTTTTTGATGAATTACCGGAATATCGTCGAGATGTTTTAGAAGCATTAAGGCAACCATTAGAAGATAAAAAAATTACGGTTTCTCGAGCGCAGGGAACATTGGTGTTTCCGGCTAATTTTATTTTTATCGGTGCATGTAACCCTTGTCCATGTGGATATTTAAATGATAGTAAAAAAAATTGTATCTGTTCTCCGTTTCAAATTATTCGCTATCGTAAAAAATTATCCGGTCCATTGCTGGACAGAATTGACATACACATTGAAGTTCCAAGATTGTCATTTGAAAAATTAACTAAAGAAGCGGTTGCTGAAAGTTCAGAATCAATAAGAAATAGAGTAGAAAAATCGAGATTAATACAACTAAACAGACAAGACAAAATCAATAGTGATTTATCATCACAAGCAATTAAAAAATATTGTTTACTGGACGGTCAGTCAAAAAATATATTAAAAAATGCTATCGATCAATTAGGACTTTCTGCTCGTGGATATTTCAAGATTTTAAAAATAGCAAGAACTATTGCTGACCTCGAAAATAGTCAACAAATCAATAGTCAACATTTGACTGAAGCGTTACAATATCGTCCCAAAATGGAAGAAAACCTTTAAACCCAACCTGACCGCTCCGCAACCTTGAAGGTTGCGGAGCATGGTTAAGGATTTAAAAGTGCAAATAGGTTCGGATTTTTTCTGTGTATTCAGTTGAATAGTTAGTTCTATTTTGGAGATAATAAAAACCAGCTAGAATTGCAAGGATTAAAATCGTATTGATAAAAACTTTTAGCAAATCCTTTTGATTGATTGGAAAAAAACTATCATCTTTCCCAGTAATATCAGATGAATCCTGATCGGATATTTTAAGATTTGAATTATCATCTATCAATTTATTATTTTTGATTGATTGCAACAATTGATTTTTTATTTTTTTATTTATTTTTGCCATAACGATTTAATTTAATCTTATTAAAACACTACTCTACTATATAGCATAATACCAATTATTTTTATTTACCGTGACATTTTTTATATTTTTTTCCACTTCCACATGGGCATAATTCATTACGACCTACCTTTGGAATAGCGGTTAATGGTGTATTAAATGAGTGATTATCACTTTTCTTTCTAACTGTGATAATAGTGTCAGATAAATTATTCTTTGTTTCAAGTTGTTTTATTTCCTCGTTAATTTCTTCAATCGTACCACCACTAGCTTCTTCTTCTCCGCCTGATTCAATAATATTATGTTTTTTATTATTAACTATTGGTCCTTTTATGTTTTGCAATTGAATTGGATTAATTTCAACCTTAAGTGCCATTTCCGCAACTTGATTCTCTATTGATCTGATTAAGTTTTGATAAAAATGATAGGCGGATTGTTTGTATTCAATGAGTGGGTCTTTCTGACCATAACCACGCAGACCAATTCCATTTCTTAATTCAGTCATAGAGTTTAAATGTTCAATCCAGTGACGATCGATAACAGATAAATATATTCGTCTAACAACTTCATTATAAACTTCTTGACCATATTCTTTTAGTTTTTCATTAACGATTTTTATTTCATCGTCATTTAAAATTGACTTTAATTCCCCAACCACCCTGACCCTTTTTGAATCAATCATCCCACAACCTTCAAGAATTAATTTTCTTTTTTTATAGATCGCTTGTCGATGTTGATTTAGAACATCATCATATTCCAACATATGTTTTCTGATATCAAAGTTATGTGATTCAACTTTCTTTTGAGCTTGTTCAATTGACCGAGATATTAACTTATTTTCAATTGGTTGATCGTCGGGAAGTCCTAGCCTATCCATCATTGATTTCATTCTATCTCCGCCAAAAATACGCATTAAATCGTCTTCCATCGAGACAAAAAAGACAGATTCTCCAGGATCGCCTTGACGACCAGATCTTCCTCTCAACTGATTATCAATTCTTCGTGATTCATGCCTTTCAGTTCCCAAAACGAATAACCCACCCAGTTCGACAACCTGTTTATGTTCCTTTTCCCATTCATCAATTGTTCGGTCAAGAATTGCAAGAGTTTTTAGTCCCAACTCTTCGTCTTTTTTCTCTTTATTTTGAACTTTGGACTTTTCCGCCAGAGGCGGATCAGCCTTTGGCTGATAATTTTGAATTTTTTTAGGTGGCGTGCCACCTAAAATTATGTCAATTCCTCGACCAGCTATATTAGTTGCAAGCGTAACGGCATTTAAGCGTCCAGCTTGAGCAATGGTTTTGGCTTCATTTTCGTGATTTTTGGCATTAAGCAGATTGTGTTTAACCCCACGTTTTTTTAATCGTGAAGCTAAAGTTTCATTTTTTGCGATTGAAATAGTGCCGATTAATACCGGCTGCCCTTTTTTATTTCTTTGATATATTTCTTCGACAATAGCATTCAATTTAGCTTCTTCATTTTTAAAGATTTTATCATTATGATCTCTGCGCACCATTGGTCGATGAGTCGGAATTTCAACAACATCAATTTTGTAAATTTTATAAAATTCCTCTGCTTCAGTAGCAGCAGTTCCGGTCATTCCAGATAATTTTTCATAAAGACGAAAAAGGTTTTGAAATGAAATTGTTGCCAAAGTTTCAGATTCTTTTTTAACTTCGACATTTTCTTTTGCTTCAATTGCTTGATGAAGTCCTTCACTATAGCGACGCCCGTGCATTAATCGTCCAGTAAATTCATCAACAATAATAATTTCGCCATTGCGAACTACATAATCTTTATCTTTTTTAAAAATATATTGCGCTTTTAACGATTCTTCTAGATGATAAACTAATTGAGTATTTTCTGGTGCATAAAGATTATCAACACTTAACCATTTTTCTAATTTTTCAATTCCGCTATCTTGGATGGCAACACTTCTGGCTTTTTCGTCGATGATATAATCTATTGAGTCAAGCCTTTTAGCTAAATTAGCAAAATCCATATAAAGTGATGCGGAGCGACTGGCGGGAGCGGAAATAATTAATGGAGTTCTGGCTTCATCGATCAATATCGAATCTACCTCATCAACAATTGCAAAATATAATTCATTTTGAACAGCGTGTTGGCTATCAACTACCATATTATCTCGAAGATAATCAAAACCGAATTCATTATTTGTTCCATAGACAATATCGGCTTGATAGGCTTTTTTTCGATCGCAGTTTATTAAATATTCCCAAGTTTTATCATTGACATCTTGTTTTTTTGGTGTATAGAGAAAGGAAGTTTCATGGGCTAAAGCGGAGGTTGAGACACCGAGTGTATTAAAAATTTTTCCCATCCATTGAGCTTGAAATTTGGCTAAAAAATCGTTTACAGTGATTAAGTGGGAACTTTTGTAGAGCGAATTAAGATATAATGGTAAAGTAGCAGCCAAAGTTTTTCCTTCTCCAGTTCTCATTTCAGCAATATTGCCACGATGTAAAACAATGCCAGCGATTAGCTGTACATCGTAATGTCTTTGCCCAATTGATCTTCGAGAAGCTTCTCTAACCGTAGCGAATGCTTCGGGTAAAATATCCTCTAAAGACTTGCCTTTTGAAAGTTGGTTCCTGAACTCAACTGTTTTTTCTTTTAACTCGGATAGAGATAATTTTTTTAATTTTTCCTCGTATGAGTTAATTTCATCAACAATCTGTTGAAATTTTTTTATTTCAGTTTCATTGCTACCAAATAATTTTGAAAATAGATTATTAAACATAAACAATCATAATTTTAACAGAATAAAATAAGATTATCAACCAAATTTACTTAACTTCAATTTTATCTTTTCCAAAATATTTTACGAGTACTTTTGGAATTGTGATTGAGCCATCACTATTTTGATTATTTTCTAATATAGCAATAAAAGGTCGATCGGATGCGCCAGTCCCGTTAAGCATATGAACTAATTCATTTTTTCCTGTTTTAGTTTTATAGCGAATATTTAAACGACGAGCTTGAAAATCAGTTGTGTTTGAGGTGCTAGTGATTTCACGATATTTATTTTGTCCAGCAAACCATGCTTCCAAATCATACTTGGCGCTAGCTGGATCACCTAAATCACCTGAAGCGATTAAAACAACTTGAAATGGAATTCCAAGCTCAGCATAGATCTCTTTTTCAAGAGATAAGAGAAATTCGTGTTCTTTTTTAGAATCTTCAGGCTTACAAAAACTAAACATTTCAACTTTATGGAATTGATGAACCCTAAACATACCTTTAGTGTCTTTTCCATAACTCCCAGCTTCTCTTCTGTAGCATGGGCTAAAAGCACAAACCCGGTAGGGTAAGTCTTTTTCATTAAATACTTCATTTGATCGCATCGGTCCTAAAACTTGTTCACTAGTACCAATCAAATACATATTGTCTTTTTCTAAGTGATAAGTTTCTTGATCGCCACCATGTTCTAGATAACCCATACCCTGCATCGATTGATGGTTGATAATGTGAGGGGGTAGAACAAAATCAAATCCTTTACTAGTGATTTTGTCGATTATATATTGAAAAATTGCCATTTGTAATTTTGCACCATCATTTTTCAAGGCTATAAATCTAGAACCAGCCACCTTTGAGGCTCTTTTTATGTCGATAATGTTTAGTTTTTCTCCCAGCTCAATATGATCCTTAATTTTAAAATCGAACTTTGGAATTTCACCAACTGTGTCAATAATTTTGTTTATTGATTCATCACCAACTGGTACAAAATCATCAGCTGGATTGGGAACTTGAGCCAATAAATTTTCTAATTCAATCTCAATTATTTTGCTTTTTTCTTCTAACTCTTTTAATTCAGATTTATTTTTTTTAGCATTATCAATTTCATCTTTCCCAAACTGTTTTTGTTGATGACGAAGTTTGTCAATATTTATTATTAAAGATCGATGTTCGTTATCAAGAGTAATTATTTTGTCAATATCAACATCTCGAGCTTTGTCTTTAACTGCTTTTTTAATCTTTTCCGGATTTTCCCTGACTAATTTTATATCGATCATAAGATGATTATACTATTTAATTATTCCATAGGCAAGATAAAATCGTTTGGTGGCGCAGGAGAGACTCGAACTCTCAACCTGAAAACAGGACTAACTTCTGAAGCTAGCGTGTATGCCAATTTCACCACTGCGCCAAAAAGATTAATTTACTTTCTTCGTTCTTCTTTGATATACCAATTCCAAACATTTGAGAAGCGGTCGGATTCAGTTATGCCTTGGTTTACCAAAATCCCTTTTATTTTTTTATCGACAAAATATTCTAATTTTTCTTTTTCATATTGAATAACTGGTGCATCATTGTTTACAATTTCTTCAATTTGAGAGTAGATTGCTTGTCGTTTATTATTGTCAATTTCCAAACGAGAATCTTCTAACATCCGATCGATTTTTTTGTTAAAGTATTGTGAATAGTTTTGCCCATCAGCAGTGATATTAGACGAATGCCAAAATGGATATGGGTCTGGGTCTCGTCCAAAATCGATCCCAACTAAAAGCGTTTGGTATAATCGATCTGATAAAACCAAGTTATTAAAATCATCTTGATTAATAGTTTGAACATTGACTGTTGCTCCAAGTGGTGCAAATTGTTCTTTTATTTTTTGAGCTTTTTCAAACAAAGTCGGTGTGTCTAAAACTGTCAAATTAATTTCTAAGCTACCATTGATATTTTGATTATTTTTCAATTTAGTACGAACATTTTTGTCCTGAATTTGTTCAAGATTAAAGAAAAAAACAGCTCTTTTTTGTAATTCAAGAATATATTTATTAGCATTATTTTGTTCAAAAACATTTAGAGCCGAGTTGACTTCTTGTGCACGGTAAGCTTTTTCAAGGTTGCTAAGATTACGATAGATTTTAATTTTAATTTTTTCGATGTATGGGGAATGTAAAACGAATCTTTCATTTCTGATTAATTCAATTGACTCAGGAGTTTTCGAGGCGACTTTGTACGGTCCATAAGGGTAAATTGGTTCAGTGAAATAGTATATAATAGGAGTGTAGATTTTTTCTAAAGTGATTTGTAGTTTATTGTCGTCAGTAGTTTCGGCTTTAATACTATTATTTTTTATTTTTGTATGAGCATTAAAAATAGGAGTAAGTTCTTTTGCGTTGATACCGTCTTTAAGTGTGAACAAATATTTTTTACCTCCATCAAATATTTCATAGCTAGAAGCTAACCCATTTTGTATCGTCATATTTTCATCTAGATAGAGTAAGCTAAAATTTACTAAATTATTAAAACTTTTTTCAACCTCTCTGTCGGTTCGAGCTAAAATACCTTCAGTAAATTCACCACCATCCCTAGGCTGCATCGGTGTGTTTGTGATTTTTAGATAAATATTTTTCCCAAAAATAGCACTTAAAAAAACCACAACTGCAATAAACAATGTAATCTTTTCTTTTTTATCGAACGAACGGAGAAACTTTTTAAAACTATAATTAATCATATTTACACAAAAAATCTCGTTAGAGAGAGTGTAACAAAAACAATCGCTAATACAATAGTTAGATAGTGTAAAAATTTTTCAAAGCCTCTTTTAGTTCGATAAACATTGCCTTGACCACCAAAAACACCACCCAAGCCAGTTCCTTTTTGTTGAACTAAAATAACCACAATTAATGCGATTGATATGACAACTTGTATTGTTTGAATTACTTTTTCCATATTTGTGAATTATAACATATTGGAGACCTGGGGCGGAATTGAACCGCCGTGCGAAGTTTTGCAGACTCCTACCTAGCCACTCGGTCACCAGGTCTGTGTAATTTGGAGCGAGAGACGGGAATTGAACCCGCTACCTTCTCCTTGGCAAGGAGACGTTCTACCGATGAACTACTCTCGCTTAAATTGTATATCTTTTCACTGCTCCGACGTTTCAGTCGGAGTCCCGACATTTATAATCGTCGGGAAACTACTCTCGCATAAAACTAATTTTAGCCTAAACGAGTATAAATATCAACAATTTTGTGATACTATTCATAATATGAAGAGAAAAAAGGTTCTTTTTCTAGTTGCGGTTGGAATAATTATTCTTATTACAGTTTTTGTTATTTTAAATCGATCGAATGCTGATATAACGCCTAATCCTCAATTATCTGATAGAATTGGTGTTTTTGGGTTAGTTAATCCAGAGATGGCAGAAGATTTAAGGGTTGGTTGGACAAGGTATCCAATCGTATGGACTGAATGGGAGGAATTTCGCAACAGCGGAACATTAACTCCAAAAATTAGAGCTTTAGATAGATTTCGACAAAGAAACCCTGGTGTTAAAATAATAATTACGCTTGATTCAAACCATCCAACCAAAACAAAATGTTTTATGGACGATCCTGTTTTTAGACAACAACATAACATTACAGATAAATTATATGCAACTTTCAGACCGAAAGCTAATTGTCCACCAAAAAATTTGAGTGAATATAAAGAGTATGTTCGTGATATTGTGACCGTGGGAAAAGATTTTGTAACTGCTTGGCAAATTGGCAATGAAGTTTTTGCTACACCTCGTTGGGATACTGTTTTTTACAATGGACCGTTTGACGATCCTAATGAGATAGATTATTTAGATGAATTTAATGCAGCCTATACAACCATAAAAGAAATTGATCCGAATGCAGTTATTGTTTCACCAGGAATAAATTTTCATCGATCAGAATTTGATAATTTATTAAATCATATACAACTTAGCGATCCGGACGAACAAGAAAAATGGAATAATATTGCGATCAATTTTTCTAAGTTAATAATAAATAACTGTAATAAAATAGATATGGTCGATATTCATCTTTATCATACAATAGCATCGATACCTAATCGAGTTAAATGGACAAGTAAGGTATTGAATGAAAGTAATTGCAATAAACCGATAATATCAACAGAAATAGCTGGTCCAAATCCAATTCCAGGATCAACAGAGTTTGAAAATTATATTTTAAATGATAGCCAATTTCAAGCCGATCAGGCAAACGATCTTCAAACAAGAATTACTTTAGCGCTTAATAATGGTATTCAAGCTACTTTGTGGTTTTATAGCCAGGATTTAAAAACTGCACAGGAAATTATTGACAATTATAATGATCCAGAATATTCAAGCGCAAGTAATATTCTATTGAGTAAATTTGGGCTTGTTGAAAAAGATGGAGATTTTAAACCGGCATATTATAAATTACAAACTCTAGCTTCTCAAGGGATTGGTTCTACTTGCAAAGTATTTGAATAAAATACCCCCGCTGTGGCGGGGGAAAAAGAATTCAAAATGTCCTTTTTTTTCTCGCATATCGATTAATAAATTTTTTTCCAATTGGATCGTACATAGTAATTAGAAATTTTACCATCTCAGTAATTTTATCTGGTATGGTCAATGGCATTTCCACAATATGCAAATCTAAACGTTTAAAACTAGCCTGTCGACAAATAATTTCAAAACGAATTAAGTGATCAAGATTAGAAACAATAGTTAAGTTAATAGATGAAAGATTTATTCCCATATTGTTTTTTAGCCAAGCAAGCAATTCTTGAATATTTTCATAGCTGTCACGAGAATTGTGGCAACCAGTGATGATTTGTTTTTCGGGAATATTATGCTTTATTAGATATATTTTCATTAATTCAGACGCAGGTATATTTTCATAGTTTGATGTGATTCCACCTGAACAGAAAATATAGTCGAAAGGATATTGACAGAAAAGTCTAATTGCCTCATTCAATCTAATTTCCGTACTATATCCTGGACCATTCGGGTGCATTGACCCAGATGGAACAAGTAATATATTCTTATTAGACGGACTGTTCATATTCGCACCTCCAAGAAATTGCCTTAATTATATAATTATTGTGTATTTTTGTCAATAATATGAATTTTTTAAACACACAATATTTAACCGAATCACACATCGTAGGTGTGATTCGGTTATGGGATGAGAAAATAGAAAAATAAAATAATTGACAAATGAGTGTAATAACAATAGAATATATAGAGTGAAGCAATTAATTTAGGGGAGGGATGAGAGCATTTAATAAAAATACTAGAGTTGATGTTGTAGAAAATAAAAATCGTCCATTGATTAGTGTTGAAGGTGTAACAAAAAACTATGCTGGTGGAATTGTCGCACTAGACTCGATATCTTTTGGAATTCATGAGGGAGAATTTGTTTCATTAGTTGGTCCGTCTGGTGCAGGTAAATCAACCGTCATAAAACTTTTAATCAGAGAAGAAATTCCTAGTCATGGGCAAATATACATCGCAAATAGAAATATTGCGACAATTAAAAGATATCAAATTCCTTATTTTAGAAGAAAGATTGGAGTAGTTTTTCAAGATTATAAATTGCTTGATCACAGAACTGTGGCTGAGAATATTGTTTTTGCGCTTGAAGTTTCTGAAGCGAGTGATGAAGAAATAAAAAACCGAGTTCCGAAAATATTAAATTTAGTTGGTTTGATGGACCGTGCTGATGTTTTCCCTAATAGTCTATCAGGAGGGGAGAGACAAAGAGTCAGTATTGCAAGAGCATTAGTCCACAGTCCAAAAATATTGATTGCCGATGAACCAACCGGAAATTTAGATCCAGGTACAGCTCAAGATGTTATTAATCTTTTGAGAAAAATTAATTCATCGGGTACAACTGTAATTTTAGCCACTCACAACAAAGATATTGTCGATCAAATTAACCAAAGAGTTATTAAACTTGAAAAAGGAAAATTAATTGAAGATAGAAAAACTGGAGGGTACGGAAAATGATCGGTTTAGTTAAACTAAAAAGAATTATTCTTTTAGGTTTGAGAAATTTTTATCGAAATGGTTGGCTTTCGACCGTTGCGACACTAATGATGTCCTTGACATTGATAATTATCACTTCGTTTGTAGTTTTTAATTTGATTTTATCGAGCGTTATCAATGTTGCAAAAAATAAAATTGATCTATCAGTCTATTTTAAAGATTCAGTTTCTGAAGCTGAAATCATTGATTATCAGGTTAAATTGAAAGCTCGAGCCGATGTTGAAACGGTTGAATATATAAATAAGGAGAAGGCATTGAGCTATTTTAAATTACTACCAATTAAGAATGAAATAAAAGAGCTGTTAAAACCTGAGGATAATATATTACCGAGAAGTTTGAAAATAAAGACTAAAGATCCAGAAAATATTGCTACAATTTCGGATTATTTTTCAACACCTGCTTTTAAGCTTAAACTTGATCATATTTCAACAAAAGACAATCAAGAGGTTATTGATCGATTGTTAAATATGAGTCGTTTTATTCGATGGGTTGGAAGTTTAGTTAGTCTACTATTTATCATCATTGCGTTAGTCATAATAATTAATACTATTTGTTTAACTATTTTTGCTCGACAAAAAGAACTTGAGGTCATGCAGTTAGTCGGTGCTTCCTGGTCGTTTATTCGGTTACCTTTTCTAGTTGAATCGGTGATGTATGTAATTTTAGCCACGATTATTTCAACATTAGTCTTGTTTGTTGGGTTTAGGGTAATCCAATCATTGGCATTTCAATATTTATCTATCACGGAATATGATTTAGAAAAGTTTTTATTTGATCATATTTATGTTTTAATTGGATGGCAATTACTGACTGGTTTATTCATTTCATTGATTTCAACTATAATGTCTTTAAGAAAGTATTTAAAAATATAGTATGAAAAAAATATTTACTATTTTCATCATCATTGGTCTATTTATTCCATTTTCATCTGTGAAAGCTCAATCAATCGATGAATTAAATAGACAATTACAAGAACTTTTTGCTAAAAGAACTACACTTTCAAAACAAATTTTAACTAGTCGACAAAAAGCTGCCGAAAAAAAAGCTGAAGCAGAACGAATCGCCAAAGAGATAAAAAATTTAGAAGCTGTAATAATATCAACCGAACAAAAAATTAGTACTTTAGGGGTTCAGATAGTTGAAAAGGAAGGAACAATCAGCACTAAAACGCAAGAAATTGTTCAAAAAGAGAGCGAACTAAATAAAGAAATCACTAAACAGTATGACACGATTAAAGTTATTTATGAAATTGGATCGTCAAATAGTATATTGAGTTTAATTACCTCAAATTCTATATCCGAAGCAGTTGACAAAACATCCTATCTATCAGCGTTAGAAGCAAGATTGGAAAAAAATATTGCTGAAATTAATCGTCTTAAAGATGAATTGATCAAACAAAAAGAAGATTTGCAAAAGCAGAGAAATGAATTAGAGAGTATTAAAACCGAACAGCAAAAATTCAAGTTTGGATTAGATCGCCAAAAAGATACTAAAAGAGGATTATTGAAAGACGTGCGTGTTCAACAAGCTGAATTTGAGAAAATTGTTGAAGATGCTAAAAAAGAATATACGAATATTAATAGTGAGCTGTATAGAATTACTGAATCAGCTCGTTCAAGAAATAAACGAACCGGAGATAAAAAAGTTGGTGATATGGTTTTTTCTTGGCCAAATTCTGGGGCAATAACAGCTAATTTTGGAGTTCCAACGCCAGTTCAATCTTATCATACTGGCACTGACATTGATGGACAGATCGGAGATTCTATTTTAGCAGCTTCAGACGGAACGGTCTCATTTACAGGTGGATCAAGTACCTATGGTTATGGTTTATATATTAAACTAGATCATGGTTCAGGGGTTGAAACTCTATATGGTCATTTATCCGGTTTTACCGTTTCAGAAGGTGATACAGTTAAAAGAGGTGAGCTAATTGGATATATGGGAAATACTGGTTTTGCGATTGCTTTCGGGAGTGGAGATGGTTCCCATCTTCATTTTGAAGTCAGAGAAGACGGTGTTCCGGTTAATCCATTGATCTATCTTCCTTAATTACTATTACTTATTTTTAAGGTACTATGATATATTTGTTTTATGAAAAAAGATAATGACAAAGTAGAAAAAGTCGATCGGTTTATTGATGTTTCTTTAAGACCTAAACAACTGAAAGATTATATCGGTCAGGAAAATATTAAACGCTCATTAGAAGTTTTTATTAAAGCTGCTCAGCAAAGAAAACAACCACTTGACCATGTAATTATACATGGATCTCCTGGACTTGGAAAAACAACTTTATCCAATATCATTGCAAGAGAACTTAACGCTAATCTCAAGACTTCATCTGGACCGGCATTGACAAAAATTGGCGATCTAGCATCTCTATTGACTAACCTAGAGGAAGGAGATTGCTTATTTTTAGACGAAATCCACCGTTTACCAAGAAATATTGAGGAAATTCTTTACCCGGCGATGGAAGATTTTTGTTTAGATATAATTATTGGCAAGGGTCCGGCTGCCAAAAATTTAAGATTAGAAATTCCAAAATTTACCTTAATTGGTGCCACCACAAAAATCGGTTCTTTATCTAGTCCCTTAAGAGATAGATTTGGAGTAGTCTATCAGTTAGATTTTTACTCTATACCAGAAATTAAAAAAATAGTTGCAATCAATAGTAAAAAATTGGGTATTGAAATAGACGAAGATGCGTTGGAGGAAATTGCTAAACGATCTCGCCAAACACCCAGAATTGCCAACCGATTATTGAGTCGTATTCGGGATTATGCTCAAGTAGAAAAAAGAAAACGGATTGACCTTGAGACAACCAATAAAGCCTTGAATCATTTACTTATTGATTCGATTGGATTAGATCCGCTCGATCAAAAAATAATAAACTTTATTCACGATAAATTTAATGGCGGTCCAGTTGGTTTATCGACTATCGCTTCAGCCTGTGGAGAAGAAAAAGAGACATTAGAAGAGGTGGTTGAACCATATTTAATGAAAATTGGATTTTTACACCGATCAAATCGAGGTAGAAAATTAACTGAAAAAGCGGTAAAATATTTAAGAGGTAATAATTTAGTCAACAAATTATTATGAATTATTTAAGATTAATTCTAGGAATATATTTTTTATTTTTAATTGTTTTTTATTTGATTTTAGTTTATTACATTAATTATATTTGGAAGAAAAGCATCAAGGGCGATTCATCGCCGATTATTATCCGGGTGGTTGTGAGTGTCGCAACGGTCATAACAACTTTATCGGTGTTAGGAATATTATTGCTAGATTGGTAAATTATGATTACAACATTTGAAAATATTGCTTACGATGAATCGATTATTATTAAAAGTCGAAGGCACATTCTTTCAATTTTACCGAGTATAATTGTCTTTGTAATTCTATCAATTTTACCAATAATAATTGTAATCATTGCTTTTTCTTTGGAAATTCCTATTTTCAAATATCCAAATATTAACATTCTACTTCTTTCAGCCAGTTGTTACTACATGATCTATTTGTTGGTTTTTACATCCGAGTTGATTTCGTATTATTATGACCTTCTTTTGGTTACAAAAAATAATGTAATTTCAATTGATCAATCAGGAATGTTTTCAAGAAAAATATTATTATTTAATTTAGAACAAATCGAAGATATCAATGCTCATGTAACTGGTTTTATTCCAACATTTTTTAATTTTGGTAATATTATTATTCAAACAGCTGGGACGAAAGAGTTGACAATAATTAAAGGGATGCCAAATCCACAAAAAATCGCTTCAAAAATAATGGAATTAAGAAATATTCATACACAAGATTAATCATACTTGGAGTTTATTTTTTTTAGTACTAACTTTATTATGTAGTTTTAAGTTTGCGAATGCACAAGAAAAAGATCTCTTTATCTCGGAAGTGAATTGGGCAGGCTCAACCTCATCTAGTGCTGATGAATGGCTCGAATTGTATAATAATTCAAATAACGATATTGATCTTTCTGAATATCAAATTTCATTATTGACTTCATCTGGAGAAAAATACATAGCTCTTTCGGGAGTTATTAAAAGTCAAGATTATTTTTTAGTAGCGAATAATGATAAAGATTATAGCTTTAAAAACGGTCAATCAGTATTAAATATTGACCCAGATTTTACTTCATCATCGTTATCACTTTCAAACTCAGAATTGTATATCAGATTACTAAAAAATAATTTAGACAATTTAGAAGAAATTGACTCAATCGGTGATAATAACGACCCATTTTTTGGTTCAACTGAACCATACCGGTCAATGCAGAGAATCGGTATTAAAGATGGATTAAATAGTGAATCTTTTCAGTCTAGTTATGTCTGTATTAATTTAGAAAATTGCGATAATAATTTTGGCACCCCTAAAGCAAAAAATATATTTATACCAGAAATTAAATTGTTAAATAATCAAGTCAATTATGAAATTAATAAGGATTATATTTTTCAATTTGAAAATATATTTGTTGATAATGATCAACGAGATCTTGAAGTTAAATTAAATTATTCAAATCAAGAAATATCAGCTCAAAAAACTCAAGATGATATTATCAATTTTAGTTTCAATTATAATAAGACTAGTTGTGATAATTTATTATTCTCAATTACCGATCAATATAATATTGAAAAATTAATTGAAAATAGAATTTGTTTTTTCAAAAAATTTGATAATTTAGAAATAAAAGAAATTTTAGCCAATCCAAATAATGATGAAAATGAATATGTAAAATTGTTTAATAATTCAAATGAAATAATTGACCTTGAAAATTATTATATCGACGATAAAGATGGAGGTAGCCAACCATATCAATTAAATAATCTTACAATCTTACCTAAAAAAAATTATCAATTATTATTAAATAATAAAATAATATTAAATGATTCGGGCGATGAGGTTAGAATTCTTGATCCAAACCTAACTGAAATATTAAAAATTATTTTTAAGAATAGTGGGGATGGTGAAGTTTTGTGTCAAAAAAATGATTATTTAAAATGTCAATACAAAAATCTTTCCAATATAATTATTAGTTCTATTTTGCCAGATCCCAAAACAGGTGAGGAAGAAGAGATTACCATTGAGAATTTATCCCAACAGTCGGTTGATTTAAATAATTATTACTTAAAAGATAAAAGTGGTAAAAAATTTACTTTTCAAAATAAAATTATTAATAATAAAGAAAAAATTGTTCTTAAATACAACGAGACAAAAATAAATTTAAATAATTCGGGTTTTGAAAGTTTAACATTGTTTAATTATGATAATGAAATACTTTCAAAATTAGAATACGAAAAAGCCAGAGAGGGGTTAAGATATTTTTATCAAAATAATCAATATATATGGGAAGAAGAGATCGATCAAAATATTTCAGATCTCAATAATGTTAGTGACGCAATAATAAGTTTAGATAGCAATAATAATCAAAATATTTCAGTTGCAAAATCTGAGTACAAAAATAATCAATTGATTGAAAAATATCAAAAAACTGATGTGGAAATTAAAGGCGTGAAAAATATTGATAAAGAGAGCAAAAATAGTTATAATAATATATTAGTTTTATCAATATTTGGCTTATCAACATTATGGAAATTAATATTAAAAACATTAATCAAAGTCTAAAATTTACGGACATAATATCAAAAAAATTCCAACCTGGTGTCGTGGTTGGTTTTGTGGGTGAACTAGGGGCTGGCAAGACAACTATTATTAAACAGATAGCCAAGAATTTAGGAGTGAAAGAAACAGTAACTTCGCCAACTTTTGTAATTTATAAAAAGTATCGAACACAATTAAATTGCAATTTAGTACATATTGATGCTTATCGGTTGTCAAATAATTCTGATATAGTGATTAAAGAAATTATTGAGAATCAAGCAAAAAATATTGTATTGGTTGAGTGGGCTGATAAAATTAATATGCCAAAAGGAAGTCTTATGATTAATATTCAATATAATGAGAAAAATATAAATATGAGAAAGATTAACTATGAAATTATTGATTGATACAACTGAGAATAATAAACTGATAGTTGAAAAAAATAGTAAAAGTTATAAATATTTTAATAATGATAAAACCGATCAGTATTTAAAACTTTTTAAAAAGTCAAAGTTTGATGAAGATAAAAAGAGTATAAAAAAAGTTGAAGTAAACACCGGACCAGGTGGCTATACTTCAACTCGAATAGGAGTTGCAATTGCAAATGTTATTAACAATTTGTTTTTAGAAAACAAAAAGATCTTTAAACCTAAATATAGGAAAGGGGATAGAGGCTATTGATACTTTCTTTATATATGATTGATAATATTTAGTACCTAATGTACTATTAAATATAGTTGTTCATTGATAATAGGGACAAATCTGGATCTAAGAGGAGGTGAGAGGTATGAAGCAACCATTGATTATTCAAGGCGGAATGGGCGCTTGGGTTAGTGGTTATAAACTGGCGCAAGCGGTTTCTATACATGAACAATGTATGGGAACAATTTCCGGTATTGCGCTCGATCGGATATTAGCTTGGTACCTCCAAAATGGAGATCCGGGTGGACATTTTTTACGAGCGTTAAATAATTTTCCATTTCCAGAGATCTCGGAAAGAGTGATTAGGAAATGGTATTGCGAAAAAGGAACTTCTGATCATAAAAAAGTTCCAAAATTAAGTTTAAATCCTTCAACTGATTTTGTTGATTTAACTATTTGTGGAAATTATGCTGTTGTTTGGTTAGCAAAACAGGGGCATAGTAATCCAGTTAGTATTAATTATTTAGAAAAAATTCAGGTGCCATTAATATATTCGCTCATTGGGGCAATATTAGCTGGAATTGATTGTATTACTATGGGAGCAGGAATTCCTGACCAGATTCCAGAATTAATCAGATCAATTATTGAAGGAGAAGAAGTAAAATACAATATAAATATTCAAGGTAGTAAAGATAAATATTGGTTAAGATTTAATCCAAAAGAATATTTTGGTGGTCAATTATCTGATCTATTTTATCCTAAATTTTTGCCAATTATTTCATCTAACCTATTAGCTAATATTCTAGTTAGAACTTTTAAAGAGAAGCCTTTTGGGTTTGTGGTTGAATTGCCTTGTGCTGGTGGACATAATGCTCCCCCGAGAGGTTATAAGGGTGGCGAATTCATTTATGGCGAAAAAGATATCGTTAATTTTGAAAAGTTGAATGATTTAGATATTCCTTATTGGTTAGCCGGAGGGTTTGCATCACCAGAAAAAATTGCTTATGCAATTTCGCTTGGCGCATCTGGAGTGCAGATTGGATCGATATTTGCACTTTGCAATGAATCTGAAATTGATCAAAACCTAAAAAAAATATTACTTCGAAATGGTTACAACAATATTCAAACTATTATAACATCTGATTTTTCGCCAACAGGTTATCCTTTTAAAGTTGCCGAAGTGATAAATACTCTATCTGAACGATGTGTTTTTGAAAACGATACAAGAAAGTGCGATAAAGGATATTTGGTTACGTATTATCGTGATCAAGACGGAAACATCAATTCACGCTGTCCAGCTGAACCTTTATCTGTTTATCTAAAAAAAGGTGGAAAAATTGAAGATACTCAAGATAAGCGTTGTCTATGTAATGGACTATTGAAAACTGTTGGAAAAGGCGACGACGGTCGACATGCGATTATTACGCTTGGCGATGATCTAAGTTTTTTAAAACATTTGATGAATAATGCCGAAGACAGCTATTCGGTTAGTGATGTAATAAAATATTTACTAAAACAAAACTAAATTATTAAATCCCCCTTGAAAAAAAGGGGGATTTCTTCTGTACAACCATTGCACACCTACGATGTGTGCAATGGTTGTATTAACGATTGTTGTTAGATTTTTTGCGTTCGTTTTCGTTGAGATAAATTTTCCGTAGACGAATACTTTTTGGGGTTACTTCAAGATACTCATCATTTTTGACTAGTTCTAAACCTCTTTCGATCGTAACCTTGATTGGAGGAGTAAGAATGATCGCATCATCATTTCCTGATGAACGCATATTGGTTAAATGTTTGCCTTTGATAGCATTGACAACTAGATCGTTGCCTTTTGTCACATTACCAATTACCATTCCTTCATAAATTTCTGTTCCTGGTTCAATATAGAGACTACCACGAGGCTCCAAATTTGCTAATGAATATCCAAGTGCTTTGCCATTTGACATAGAAATCATTGAGCCAAAATTACTTTTAACAATCTCTCCGACATAAGGTTTGAAACCGATCATTCTAGCACAAATAATTCCTTCGCCTTTAGTATCAATAATAAATTCATTTCGATATCCTAGAAACCCACGAGTTGGAATTTCAAATATCATTCTAGTTTGGCTTCCTTCATTAGAAATCTCTGTCATTTTTCCTTTTCGTTTCGATAATTTATCAATAATTACACCAGACATTATTTGCGGTACATCAATCGTTACTTCTTCAAAAGGTTCATTCTTTATCCCGTCAATATTTTTGTAAATTACATGTGGTTGAGAAACTTGAAGTTCATAATCTTCACGTCGCAAATTTTCTAGTAAAATTGCAATATGTAGTTCTCCTCTTCCGTAAACCATAAAACGATCAGAATCAAAATCAATTTTTAGACCAACATTAATTTCAAGTTCTTTTTTGAGCCGATCTCTAAGTTGGGTACTAGTTACAAATTTACCCTCTTTACCTCCAAACGGGGAAGTATTGACTAAAAATTGAAGAGAAACTGTCGGTTCGTCAATTGTAATTGCTGGTAGGGGTTCTTGATTTTCATTATCACACAGTGTATCTCCAATATTTATATTTGGGAAACCAGCGATCATTACAATATCTCCCGCAACAGCGGTTTCAATCTCTTTTTTTTGAATGCCAGAAAAAGTATAAATTTTTGTAATAGTACCAGTTTGGTCAGGGGTATTTTCTTGTTTAAGAATAACTCGAGAACCAGTTTTGAGATTACCTTGATAAACTCGACCGATTGCCAATCTTCCTAAGTAATTATCGTAGCCAAGATTAAAAGGTTGAAATAATAATTGAGCCGAACAATCAGCTTTGGCTGGATGAACTTTTAATAAAATTATATCTAGTAAAGGAGTGAGATCAGTTGAATTATCGTCTAGATTTGTTTTAGCAATTCCAAGTTTACCGATTGCGTAAACGACTGAAAAATCGAGCTGCTCGTCGGTTGCACCAAGATCGTAAAAAAGTTCAAAAACTTTTTCATAAGTTAAGTCAGAATTAGCGGCTGGTTTATCAATTTTATTAATCACAACTATTGGGTGCAAACCAAGTTCTAATGATTTTTTTAACACAAATCGTGTTTGTGGCATCGGACCTTCTTGTGCATCTACAACTAACAAAACGGAGTCAATTGAACGCAAGACTCTTTCGACCTCACTACCAAAGTCAGAATGACCAGGCGTGTCAACTATATTTATTTTGGTATCACGATAAATAACAGAGGTGTTTTTTGAATAAATTGTAATCCCTCGTTCTTTTTCGAGCACATTTGAATCCATGCTTTCACTATTTTCACCAACCATTCCAGTTTGACGCATAATAGCATCAGTTAAGGTAGTTTTACCGTGATCAACATGAGCAATAATTGCAATATTTCTTATTTCCATAATTTATATTTAACTTACGAATGTTAATGCTTTCCCGGGATTACCTGCCCGTCCAGTTCTGCCAATTCTATGGATATAATCTTCATAACTAGCTGGAACATCAAAATTAATGACATGGCTTACATGGGGGATATCTAATCCACGAGCGGCGACATCAGTTGCAACTAAAATTTTTACTTCATTTCTTTTAAATTGATTCAAGGCTTTCTGTCTGGCGGCTTGTCTTTTGTTACCATGAATAGCAGTTGATTTAAAACCACGATCTTTGAGTTCGTTTGAAAGTTTTTCAACACCATATTTTGTTTCACCAAAAACTAATACTTTTTCAAATTCAGGTTGATTAAGTAAATCATGTAATGCTTCAATTTTATGGTTGCGATCAGTTACCTTAACAATATTTTGATCAACATGAGCTAAGGTTTCTCGAATTTTGACTGAAACTTTGACGGGATTGCTTAAAAATTGTTTCGTAATTTGTTCAATTTGAGATGAAAGTGTGGCTGAAAATAAAAGCGTTTGTCTTGGGGTTGGCATCAATGATAAAATTTCTTTCATATCATGGATAAAACCCATATCTAACATTCTGTCGGCTTCATCTAAAACAACATTATTTACATTGCCTAAATAAAGAACTTTTCTTTTAATCAAATCTTTCAGACGACCAGGGGTTCCAATAATAAAATTTGGATTACTGCGTAAATCTCGAATTTGTAAATTAATATTGGCGCCACCAATACAGAGAACGCTTTTAAGATTGAGATTGCGTCCAAATGAATATAATTCCGATTGAATTTGCAAAGCTAATTCACGAGTTGGAACCATAATAATTATCTTTTCTTGTTTATTGAGAATTATTTTATTTATCAACGGAATTAGAAAAGCGGCAGTTTTCCCAGTGCCGGTGTTAGCAATACCAATCACATCTCGATGTTGTAATACATAAGGAATAATTTGATCTTGAATTGGAGTGGGGGAGTCATAATTTTTTGATAAAATATTTTGTTTAAGAATAGGGTTGATTTCAAAATCACTAAATTTATGTTTTGACTGATATGTATCTTCAGATACGAGGTTTTGAGCACGATTAATAAATCGATTAATATCAATTTTTAAACCCGGGTTGACAAAATTTCGTCTCCCACGATTGTTTTGATATCGAGTTTGATTACTAAAACCTCTAGAATAATTCTTTTTGTAGCTCTTGTAAGCCAAAATAAATCCTGACAATCAATCAAACGATTGATTATTAATATTAAAAAATGTCGCTCTTTAATCTTTGTTCCCAACTAGTGGGTGGAACGAAGATGCAAGAATCGACACTCGAGAACCTTCATTCTATACCATCCTGTGGATGGAAAATAGTCCTATGGACTATTAGATTAACACAACTTTAAAATCATAGCATACTTTTGAGAAAAAAGCAATACCCTGCACTGGTCCAATACATCGAGGACACTTTTTATCTTGATAATGTTTTCTCATAATACTCCATAGGTGTCAAATAATTAAGTGCTTGATGGGGACGGTAGGTATTGAACTTCTCCATCCATAATTTGGCTTTTTTGTTAAGCTCCTGAACAGTTGTAGCTAGATTACCCCAGACCCAGAATTCATACTCATCGGCTTTAATGGTGTTCTCTACCATTGGGTTGTCTTTGGGCGTTCTGGCTCGGCTGAAGTAATGAGTTATCTTTCTCATTTCTAAGTAAGCATGACATTCAGATAGGAACTCTCCACCGTTATCGGAATTGATATGTCTAACCCGAAAGGGAAAGTGATTTAACATATGTTCAACAAACCTCTGCCCACAGACAGCGCTTTTAGTTGAAAAGATCTCGATGTATTTCATCTTTACACAGGTATCAATGGCGGTGAATTGATAGTTGGTTGCACCAAGGTTGTTTAACACTTTAACATCTATCTCAACCAACGAACCAGGAGCTGATCCTCGAAGTTCTTTAGGCGCTCTAATCCTCCTTATCTTCCAATTTCTCTTGGTTGCTCGAACAGATTTGGATATAGGAGAAGACCAAAAAAGATTCCTATCATGAAAGATACGATTGACTGATGAAGGCGAGATAATGATTCCTTCATCTCGTTTGAGTAGATAAGATATTTTATATTTACTCCAAGCTGGATTATCTCTGCGCAAAGTTTCTATTCTATTTCTAACATTCCAAACTATCTCTCTTAGTCTGACAGCGTTTGGTTTGGTTGATTGATTATTCAATCCTCTAAGACCCAGATGTTTAAAACGATTGAACCATTTGTAAAACAAACTTCGAGATATGCCAAAATGACGACAGGTTAAAGAAACATTATTACATTTTTGATAATAATCAATCCACTTTAATCGTTTACTGCCTTCTGGAGAAAGTTTGACTATTTTTGCTAAACGATCTTGATGGGGCAAGATATATCTCAAATGTGTAGAAACACCAATCGATCCTTTCATAGACACTCCTTTCTAAGTTAATCTATTACCCTATCATT
>Ga0076299_101_pt1 | contig 69859 bp, 82 predicted proteins | sample RifGroA2_FD_67793 | JGI IMG/M metagenome (GOLD analysis project Ga0076299, IMG submission 67793) | Berkelbacteria bacterium GW2011_GWA2_35_9 | reverse complement strand
GGTAAAATTACAAATTTTAAAAGGCATATAGGCAAAAAGAAACGATTTAAAAAAATAATTTTAAAATTACGAAAAGGACAAACAATTAAAGAATATCAAATCGAAAATAGTGAAAATAAACCAGAAAACAAGAAAAATAATACAAAATAATTTTTATGAAGCAACGAAAAAATAATGCCGGAAGAAGGTTTTTAACTCAAGAAGATTTTACTTTTTTAACTGCAAAAAAACCTTATAAAAAACTGACTAGTGTCTTATCCCGTAAAGCCGGACGGAGTTTTGGTAAAATTTCAACTCGACATAAAGGTGGTGGTCATAAAAGGCTCTATCGTTTGGTTGACTTTAATTTAAATTACCCAGTCAAATCTGCAACCGTAAAAACGGTTGAATATGACCCAAATCGAACTGCTTTTATTTCTTTAATTGAATATGATGACGGATTAAAAAGTTATATTATTGCTCCCGAGGGAATAAAACCAAATAATAAAATAGAAATATCTAATGCTAAAGAGCAAAATTCACTTGGGAATCGAATGCCTTTAAAATATATTACTCCTGCAACGCCAATCCACAACATTGAATTGCGTCCGCAAGGTGGAGGTAAAGTTGCCAGAAGTGCAGGAGCATATGGTATGATTACTTCAATTGAAGGGGGTTACGCAACTGTAAAATTAAAATCAGGTGAGGTCAGAAAAATATCTGAAAATTGTCGAGCCTCAATAGGTGTTGTTTCAAATGTTAAACATTCACAAGTTGTGATTGGAAAAGCCGGACGGCAAAGATGGAAAGGTGTTCGACCAACCGTAAGAGGCAAAGCAATGTATCCAGCAGCTCATCCACATGGTGGAGGTGAAGGAAACTCACCAATTGGATTAAAACATCCTAAAACTTATAAAGGTAAACCAGCAATTGGTGTAAAAACAAGAAGAAAGAAAAAAATCAGTACCAAATTCATAATCAAGAGAAGAGGTAAAAAATGAGCCGATCATTAAAAAAGGGACCGTATATTGATCCTAAATTACTGAAAAAAATTGAAAAAATAAAACTAGAAAATTCAGTCCAACCAATTAAAACTTGGTCGAGGGCAAGTGTTATTTTTCCTGATATGGTCGGGCTGACATTTAAAGTTCATAACGGTAAAGATTTTGTAGATGTTAAAGTTACAGAAGAAATGATAGGCTTCAGACTTGGAGAATTTTCACCTACCAGAAAATTTAGACGTCATGGAGGTAAGGTTCAAAAAGAATTAGAAAGCAAAAAAGGTGTAAAAGCCAATTGATATGAAAACAAAAAATTTTAAATTTAAAAATATCAAAACAACGCCTGATAAATTACGTTTATCGGTTAATTTAGTTAGAAATAAAAATTTGACTAATGCTTATGATATTTTAAGTTTGATAAAAAATCATTCGTCTAACTTATTATCTATAAATCTCAAAGCCAGTGAAAATTCAGTCAAAGATTGGCAAGTTGATAATGATAATATTTTTATTCAAGAAATTGCTGTTGACGAAGGATTAAAGATGAAAAGATCACTTCCCCGATCAAGAGGTAGAATGGCGCCATTCAAAAGAAGGATGAGTCGATTAACTGTTAAACTCGCAACCAATAAGACAGGAGATAAATAATGGGACAAAAAATATCACCTCTATCAAATCGATTAATGATTACTAAGGACTGGAAGTCCCGGTGGTTTGCCAGTGGTAAAAATTATCGTGATAAATTGATTGAAGATATCAAAATGCGGGATTTTATAATCAAAAATTATAGTATGAATTATGCGATTGAGAAAGTTATTATAAAAAGATCCCAAAAAGATATTATTATTGATATTCATTCTGCACGACCAGGTTTAATAATCGGAAGACAAGGAAAAGGAATTGAAGATTTTAAAAATAATATAGAAAAGTTTTTATTAAAAAATAAATTACCAAGCCAAAAAATTAAACTTAATGTCAGCGAAGTAAAAAAACCGGAAATAAAAGCTACTTTAATCGCTCAAAATATTGGACAACAAGTTAGCAGGAGAATACCGTATCGACGAGCTATTAAAGGTGCTATTTCTAAAGCAATGGAATCGGGTGCCAGAGGAGTCAAGATTGTTATTTCGGGACGATTAAATGGTGCTGAAATTTCTAGAAGTGAAAAATATAGCCAAGGTACGATTCCAATATCAACCTTAAAAAATAATATTGACTTTTGCGTTTTTCATGCTCAAACTACATATGGAGTAATTGGAATTAAAGTCTGGGTTTATGATGGTAAGCAAATCTTATAATTAATCAAAAATTTCTATGTTAATGCAACCAAGAAAAATGAAGTTTAGAAAAAGTTTCCGAGGTAAAATGCCTGGCAATTCTTCTCGTGGTTCAGATTTAGTATTCGGAAAATTTGGTATTAAAGCAACAACACGCAGTTGGTTGACAGCTCGTCAAATTGAATCTGCCCGAAGAGCCATGACAAGATTATTTAAACGGGAAGGTCAAATATGGATTCGTGTCTTTCCAGATAGACCAGTTTCAGCACAACCAGCAGAAGTTGGAATGGGAGGTGGTAAAGGAGCACCTGATCATTTTGTAGTCACTGTTACACCGGGAAGAATAATATTTGAAATGGACGGTATTAATAATACATTAGCTAAAGAAGCCTTTCGTTTAGCCAGTCATAAATTACCAGTTAAAACTAAATTTATTGAAAAATGAAAAAAACCGATACAATAGTCAAGTATAATAAAATGACAATTAAATCTTTATTGGCTGAAGAAGATGTTTTGAAAATGAAATTAAATAGCTTAAGGTTTAGTGTTAATTTTGGAAAGACTAAAAATATTCATAAAATAAAAGAAACGAAAAGAAATTTAGCTAGACTAAAAACAATTCTTTCGGAAAAATTATTAAGTAATAACAATGAAAAAATATAATGGAACAATCGTTAAGTTGATCGATCAAAGAACGTGCAAAGTTCAGACTTTACATAGAAAAAAACATCCATTATATAACAAGTTTTATTCTGTCACAAAAAAATATTTAGTAGATTGTAGCAATGCAAATAATGAGATTAAAATAGGGGATAATGTTCAATTTACTGACTGTCAACCGATATCGAAAAGAAAAAAATGGAAATTAATTTAATTAAATAATGATAATACAATATACCAATCTTAATGTTGCCGATAATAGTGGTGCTAAAAGCATTCAGGTTATTCAAGTATACGGAAAAAAAAGAGTTGCCTATGTTGGCAGTAAAGTTATTGCAACTGTTAAGTCGGCAATTGTTAACGGCACAATAAAAAAGAAAGAAAAGGTTCAAGCAGTTATTGTTCGTCAAAAATTTCCGATCAAAAGAAAAGATGGAACTGTGGTTAAATTTGATGATAATGCTGCGGTAATTATTAAAGATAAATTGCCTGTTGGAACAAGAATTATTGGACCAGTTGCATTGGAAATCAAGGAAAAGGGTTATCAAAAAATAGTTTCATTAGCGGGAGAATTGATATGAAAATTAAAAAAAACGATTTAGTTTTAATATTAAAAGGTAAAGACAAGGGAAAAACTGGAACGATTGAAAGGGTTTATCGAAAAGAAAATAACTTAATAATCTCTGGTAAAAATATATACAAAAAAAATGCAAAAGTTTCCAGAAAATACCCTAAGGGTGGCATTATCGATTTACCAATGCCGATCAATATATCAAATGTCAGCATAGTTTGCCAAGCCTGTAATAAAAAAACTAAAATTGTCGTTGACAGAAAAGATAAAAAGATTGAAAGAATTTGTAAAAAATGTCAAGAATCATTGGATAAAAAGATAGAAAAGAAATAAATATTAGAATGATTAATTTAAATAAAATTTACGAAAAAATTGCTCAAGAAGATAAGGTTAATTATTTTTCTGTAGTCAGAATTTCGAAAGTCATAGTTTCGACAGGCTTTGGAAAATTTAGAGACAATCAAGCTAAAATTGACCAAATTAAAAAAGATTTAATTGCTATGACTGGTCAAAAACCAGCTTATTGCCAAGCAAAAAATGCTATTTCTGCCTTTAAGTTACGAAAAAATGAGATTATTGGTTATAAAACAACCTTGAGAGCAAAAAAAATGGAAGATTTTCTTGACCGTTTAGTCAATTTAACTTTACCAAACATTAGGGATTTTAAAGGTATAAATCTTGATAGTTTAGACAAGAGTAATAATTTATCGCTTGGAATAAAAGAACATTTTGTTTTTCCCGAAATACCGTTTGACACGCCATCTGGAATAATTGGAGTTTCTATAACAATTGTATTTAAAAATTCTTCAGATCGACAAAAAGTCATTCATTTGTTAAAATATATTGGCTTTCCAATTGGTAAAGAAGATAAAATAAAGAAATAACAATGGCAAAAAAAAGTTTAATAGTTAAGTCAGGCAGAAAACCAAAATACTTGTCACGAACAATTCGTCGTTGCCAAATTTGTGGCAGACCACGATCAGTCCTTCGGGCGTATGGTTTATGTCGTATATGTTTTCGAGAAAGAGCCACACGAGGAGAAATTCCTGGTGTAATTAAATCATCTTGGTAAAATATTATGGATAAAGTAGCAAATTTATTAATTACAATCAAAAACGCTTATCGTTCAAACAAAACGCCGATTTTTGTAAAATCATCTAAATTCAAACTCGAAATATTAAAAATATTAAAAAAATATAAATATATTGTTGATTTTAAAATAATTGAGGATGGAAATATTGAAATTAATCTCGACACTGAAAACATGATCGATATGCCAGTTAAAAGAGACTCTAAGCCAGGCAGAAGATTGTATATCAAATCAAAAGATGTGTTTTCACCAAGAAAAGGAATTATAATTTTGTCCACATCAAAAGGCTTAAAAGAATCAAGAGAGGCAAGAAAAGAAAAGATTGGTGGAGAAAAATTGTTTTCAATAATCGAATAAATTATGTCAAAAATTGGTAAAAAAATAATAATTGTTCCTGAAGATGTTAATGTCGTTTATGATGACAAACTTAATAATCTGAAAATTTCAGGACCAAAGGGTGAGTTGGAAGTTAAAATGAAATCCAGAATTCTATTTGATATGAAAGAAAATATCATCAAGATCAATAGAAAAAATGAACAGAAAAGTACAAAATCTCTACACGGTTTATATCGTTCATTGATAGCCAATGCTATTGTCGGCGTAACTCGAGGATACGAAAAGAATTTAGAAGTTATTGGAATTGGCTACCGTGTAACACTAGAAAATAATAAATTGATCTTAAGTGTTGGTTTTTCTCATAATGTTGAAATAATTGCTCCAGAAGGAATTGATATAAAAGTTGAAAAAAATAGTATTAAAATATCTGGAATTGATAAACAATTAGTTGGTAATTTTGCAGCTAATATTCGAAAAGTACGACCGCCCGAACCATATAAGGGGAAAGGTATCCGTTACTCGGATGAAGTTGTAAAATTAAAACCTGGTAAATCACTAAAGGCAGAAAAATAATTTTAGTTTATGAAATTGAATAAAAATAAAAATATTTTCAAACTCTTAAATAAGAAAAATCTACCGATTCTTAAAGTTTTTCGTAGCTTGACTAATATTTACTCACAAGTTATAGATGATAAAGGAAAAGTTTTAGTCAGTTCAAATAGTCTGAAATTAAAAAATGTTAGTAAAAACGATCAAGCCGTTTATGTCGGAAACGATATTGCAGAAAAATGTTTAAATAAAAAAATCAAGCAAGTAGTTTTCGACAGAGGATCGTTTCGCTATATTGGAAGAATAAAAACTTTAGCCGATTCAGCAAGAAGTAAAGGACTTAAAATATGAAATATCAAAAAACTGAAAAAAAAGAATTTGAAGAAAAGGTTATTGAAATAAGCCGTATTTCGAGAACTGTAAAAGGCGGTCGCCGTATAAGATTTAGAGCTTTAGTTGTAATTGGAAATAGAAATGGAAAAGCTGGATATGGTGTTGCAAAAAGTACTGAAGTGGTTGATGCAATATCAAAGGCAATCAACCAAGCTAAAAAAAAGATGTTGACAATTCAATTAAATGAACATAAATCAATCTCGAGAGAGATAAAAGTTAAATATGCAAGTGCGCAAGTAATTTTAAAACCGGCTACAACTGGTACATCGTTAGTGGCTGGAGGACCGGTACGAAGTGTTGTTGAAGCTTTTGGTATTAATAATATAATATCTAAAAATATTGGAAGCGCTAATAAAATAAATATTGTCAAAGCTGTATTTTTAGCATTAAAAAGATTAAGTTAAAGTTATGACGGATTTTAAATTGACAGATTTTTTTGAGAAAAAAGAAAATAAGAAAAAAAGACTTGGAAGAGGTCGTGCTTCGGGAAAAGGTAAAACTTCTGGAAAAGGAACTAAAGGTCAAAAATCAAGAACTGGCAACAGTATTCCATTCGGATTTGAAGGAGGGCAAACACCATTATATAAAAGATTGCCCAAAAAAAAGAGTCGTCCAAATAAAAAAAGATAATTCTTATGTTAAAAACACTTAAGAATCTTTGGCAATTAAAAGATTTAAGAAAGAAAATTCTTGTAACTACAATCATTTTATTGATTGTTAGAGTAATTGATCAAATTCCATTACCAGGAATTCAGACTAATCAACTACAAGAATTTTTTTCATCAAACCAATTATTGGGTTTGTTAGATATTTTTTCTGGTGGTTCTCTTTCTCGTTTTTCGATTGGATTTATGGGAGTTGGTCCATATATTACCGCTTCAATAATAATGCAGTTAATGACATATATAATTCCCTCACTTGAAGATCTTCAAAAAGAAGGCGAGTATGGAAAAAATAAAATCAATCAATATACTCGTTTACTAACCGTTCCAATGTCAATTATTCAATCGTTCGGTTTAATTTCGTTGCTAAAAAATCAGGGAGTTATTGTTGAATTAACTCCTTTAATTCTTGGTTTATCAATATTAGTTTCTACCGCTACTTCTGTATTTTATATGTGGTTGGGGGAAAATATTTCCGAATCAGGAATTGGTAATGGAATTTCATTAATAATTACTATTAATATTATTGGTGGAATGCCAAGCCAAATCAACAATACAATTTCAGCTATAACAGCCGGGGGAATAATTGACTCAACTATGCTAAATGGTTTATTTATATTTGCTGTAACCTCAATATTAACGATCTTCTTTATCGTAATAATGAACGATGCGATTCGTAAAATTCCTATTTCATATGCACGACAAAGTTCATTTAAAACTTCTGGTCAAATCATTGATACTTATTTACCAATAAAAGTTAATATTGCTGGGGTGATCCCAATTATTTTTGCTCTATCTTTCATCGTTATACCTGGTATTTTAGGTCGTTATTTGCAAAACGCTAAATCAGAATATTTAGTTAATTTTTCTAAAACCTTAGTCAGAATTTTTGATCCTAATCATATATTTTATGGCATATCTTATTTTATTTTAGTAATTCTCTTTACCTATTTTTACAGTTCAATTGTTTTCAAGCCCAAAGATGTAGCTGAGAACTTACAAAAACAAGGTGGTTTTATTCCCGGTATTAGACCTGGCAAGGAGACTGAGAATTTTGTCTCGTATGTTCTAAATCGAATTACTTTACCGGGTTCAATTTTTCTTGGAATTATTGCCATATCTCCATTTTTGGTACAAAAATATACTCATATAACCACCCTCGTTCTAGGAGGAACCAGTATTTTAATTTTAGTATCTGTAATTTTAGATACTTCTTCTCAAATTAAAGCTCATCTTATTTCTCGTTCTTATGAAATCTACTAAAAATCAATATCTCTATATTTTTTTTCTGATTTCAATTCTAATATTATTTTTTGGTTTTTTTAAAAACCAAAAAAGTTCTGAAACAAATACACCCTTACAAGCAAATATTGAAAATACACAAAGCACATCTGTAAACAAGTCAGTCGAATACAAAAGTATTTATTTTTATAATAAAGATAATGTCAGAACCGATATATATAAATATGATGGTCAGAATAAAAATGTCATTTTTACTGACGCTGATGAAAAAGAAAAAGTAACAAAAGTACTGGGAATTAATAACGATAAATTATTTATTGTAATGAGTAAAGACAACGTTGATAATTTGTATACAGTTTCATTAAACTCAAGCGGTAAAAAAATTTTGACGGTATCTAATTTTAATAAAGATAATCTTGAGCTTGGGAGTGAAAATATTGCTTATACTGAATATTCAAACGCCGAGAGAAGTATCGGTTACAAAATTTTTACTATAAATTTAAGTGGTAAGAATAAAGAGGAAATCGCCAATGAAAGCTTAAATCCATTTAATCTCTTGATTGATAAAAAAATGCTTTATTATGTAGTTGATCGTAGTAACATTTTTGAAATTTATTCAGTCGAATTAAAAAACAATAATAAAAATTTAATTGCTGAACTTAATCAAAAGCCAGATGATTTTTATATTTACAATAATAATATCTATTATTTAAATAACAACAAATTATTTGCCTATAATATTGAATCAAAAATTAATAGCGAAATACTTGAAGCTAAAATCGAATCATTTATTAATTTTAATCAATATATTTTCTATACAAAAGATGATAAAATATTTTCAATGTTAGATGGAAAAAGCAGTGAGATAACTGCTGGTAAATATTTAATTAAGATTGAATGAAAAAAAGAATAATTATATTTTTAGGTATACAAGGTAGTGGTAAGGGAACTCAAGCAAATATTTTGGCAACCAAACATCATATTCCAATCATCGAAGCCGGAGAATTGATTAGAAAAGAGATTGAATCTAATTCAAAAATTGGTAAAAGCGTTAAATCCTATGCTACAGTTGGTAAAATGATTCCGGATCGTATATTTTCAAAAATTATTTTTAATCAAATAAAAAAGATCGGTCACCCACACAATATTATTTTTGATGGTTTTCCTAGAAGAATAAAACAATTAGGAATAATATTTAAAATTAAAAAATATTTAGAAATGGATGAAATAGTTGTAATTCATTTGAGTCTGAGTCAAAAAATTGCCAAAGAAAGAATTGCCGATCGGTTAATTTGCCCAAAGTGTGAAAATACATATTCAAAATCAATTGACAAAGTGTTTGAGTGTAAAAAATGTCATATAAAACTAGAAAAAAGAGATGATGATAATGGTAAAGCAATTTCTAAAAGGTTTGAAATTTATGAAAAACAAACCCAGCCAGTAATTGATAAATTATCTGATGATAATAAAGTATTAGAATTTAATGGAGCAAAAACAATTAAAAATATTGCTTTAGAGATTGATCGATCTATAAAAAAAGTACTAAAAAACTGATGGCAAATATAAAAATCGATTCACAGGCGTATAACGATCTCAAAATTAGTGGAAAAATCTTGAGAAACATATTAGAAAATTTAAAAAAATCTGTTAAAATCGGAACGAATTTACTTGAAATAGAAAATTTTGTTGATAAGACTATTTGCGAACAATATGCAACTGCATCTTTCAAGGGTTATGATGGATTTCCTTCTTCAGTTTGTTTGTCTGTAAATGATACTATTGTTCACGGCATTCCGTTTGATTATTGTATTAAATCGGGAGATTTAGTCTCGATAGATTTAGGTATTATTTATAATGATATGTTTACAGATGGAGCAATAACCCTCAATTTTTCTCAAGATAATCAGGATAAAATCTTATGCCAAGCGACGCAAAAAGCGCTAAACAATGCAATTAAGATCATCAAACCAGGTGTAAAAACGGGTGATATTGGAAATATTATTGCCCAAACAGCTGAGCAAGCTAAATTAAAAGTTATCCAAGATTTATCCGGTCATGGTACTGGTAAAGCTGTTCATGAGAAACCAACAATTTATAATTTTGGAGTTAAAAATCATGGGATTGAGATTAAATCTGGCGATGTTTTAGCAATCGAGCCAATGTTTTCTCTAAAGTCTGAAAAAATAATCAACAAAAATAAATGGTCGATTAAAACTAAAAATAATGATAAATCAGCCCATTTTGAACATACTGTAATAGTTACACAAAATGGTGTTGAGATTATTACATAATCAAATATTTCATATTTATTGTCCAACAGATATAGTTTTGGTTGACAAGTTGAGAATAATTTGATATATTAAATAAAGCTAAATGAGTAAAAAAGAAGTTATTACGTTAGAGGGTGTGGTTGAAGAATCTCTTCCCAACACAATTTTTCGTGTTATCCTCGAAAACGGACAAAAAGTATTAGGGATTTTGTCCGGAAAAATGAGAAAAAATTACATCAAAGTTACAGTTGGTGATCGGGTTTTAGTGGAATTTTCACTTTACAATCTGACTAAGGGTCGTATTATTAGAAGAATATAAATATGAAAGTTAAACCATCAGTAAAAAAAAGGTGCAATAAATGTCGAATTATTCGTCGTCGACGAATAGTCTTCGTTATCTGTGAAGATCCTCGACACAAACAAAGACAAGGATAAATATGACAGTTAGAATTTCAGGAGTTATATTAGATTCAGATAAACGAGTGGAAGCTGCTCTTCCAAAAATATTTGGAGTTGGCTATAAAAATGCTTCGACTATTTTATCTTCTGCTAATATTAATCCAGATACTCGAGTAAAAGATTTGACTGACGATGATGTGGCAAAGATTAAACTTATTATTGATAATGGTTACCGAGTTGAAAACGATTTAAAAATTGATATTTCACAAAATATTCGATTATTAAAAGATATCCAATCATATCGTGGGTCGAGACACAATAAAGGACTGCCGGTTAGGGGTCAAAGAACTAAAACCAACGCTCGAACCAAAAGAGGAAAGAAAGTTACCGTTGGATCAGGTCGTAAGAAAGCGGCGGAAAAGACTTAATAATTAAATGATTATATGAAAAAAAATCAAAAAAAAGTTGTTAAAATAGTTAATAGTGGAAAGATATTCATTTCTGCTTCGTTTAACAATACTATAATTTCAATTACTGATATTAAGGGAAATGTCATTTCGTGGGCAACTGCCGGTAGTTCGGGTTTTAAAGGCACAAAAAAATCAACTCCATTTGCATCTGGATCAGCCACTAAAATAGCGCTCGATAAAGCATTAGCGCTGGGTTTAAAAGAAATTGAAGTTTATGTTAAGGGTGTCGGATCTGGTCGAGACGCAGCTGTTAGAGCCATCGCTTCAACTGGTTTAAAGATTACAAAAATTAAAGACACGACCCCAATTCCACACAACGGACCAAGACCTAAAAAACCGAGGAGAGTATAATGCCAAAAAGTAAAGTTTATCCATCACAGTTAAAAAAGGCACGATCACTAAAGATCGCAATTTCTGCTAAACAACAGAAAATACTATCTAAAAGACCCTATATTCCTGGTCAACATGGTAAGAAATTTAGAAGAAAATTATCTGACTATGGATTACAGTTAGCTGAAAAACAAAAAGCTAAATTTATTTATGGATTAAGAGAAAAACCATTCCGAAGATTTTTCAAAATTGCTTCAAAAGATCCAAAAGCAACTGGTGAGTTACTTTTAACATTGCTTGAAAGACGATTGGATAATGTTGTTTATCGTGCCAGTTTTGCTAAATCTCGACTTCATGGTCGGCAAATGGTTTCTCATGCTAAGTTCTACCTAAACGACAAGAAAGTTAATATACCTTCAATTATTATTGACAAAGGTGATGTTTTGACTATTCGTAAACAAGCTGATAAAGATAAATTGGAACTTCAAGATAACGAAATTCCAAATTGGTTAAAAATAGATAAAAATAAAAAAAGTATTACGGTTGTTAAGCTACCGAACAGAGAAAACGCTCCGTTCGATCTTAACGAACAACTTATCGTAGAGTTTTATAATCGATAATAAAAAGAAAGGAAATATATGCCTATATTAAAAGAAATGGATTATTTAAAATTTAAAACAGAAAGTCTGAAAGACAATGAAGGAGTTTTTGTTTTAGATCCACTTTTGCCTGGCTACGGTGTAACTTTAGGTAATGCTATTCGTCGTGTAGCACTAAGTTCAATTGAAGGCAATGCAATAACTTCAATAAAAATAAATAATGTCACCCACGAATTTTCTTCGATCAAAGGCGTAAAAGAAGATGTCATTGAAATTATTTTGAATTTAAAACAATTACGGATGAAGAAATTCACCAACGATCCAGTTACAATTAAATTATCCGTTAGCGGTGCAAAAAAAGTTTCTGCTAAAGATTTCAAAAAGAATGCTGATATTGAAATTATTGATCCAGAACAACCGATCGCAACTTTAGATAAAGGTGCAAAGCTAGAAATTGAAGCTGTTGTTGAAACTGGCAAAGGTTATTTGCCTACCGAAAATAGAGATAGTAGTGCTCTTGAATTCGGTATGATTGCAATTGATGCTAATTTCACTCCAATTCGAAAAATTAGCTTTGATGTTGAGAACACTCGTGTCGGACAAGATACCAACTATGATAAGTTGATATTGTCAATTTCAAGCGATGGTTCAGTGACGCCGGATGTAATTCTATCAAAGTCTTGCCAAGTTATTTGCGAACACTTGAATGTTATTTTGGAAAATATATCTCAACCAGAAAAGAAAAAGGCAACTAAAAAAACAACCAAGAAAACTAAATAACAAAGATGCTTCCAACTCATCAAAAATTATCACGAAAAATCGGTCATCGACGCTTGTTGGTAAAAAATATGCTAACGTCGTTATTTTTGTATGAGAAAATCACTTCTACTAAAGCGAAAATTAAAGCGATCAAGCCAATCACTGAAAAATTGTTATCACGAATAAAAAATTCAGATAATAATGTTAATTTAATAAGATATTTAAAAAAATATTTAATCGGGAAGAATGTAATTGACAAATTAATTGAAGTTTATCAACCTAATTTGAAAAATAATGATAAATTTGTTTTCAAGTATAATCTAAACACTAGAAAAGGAGACGGGGCAGAATTAGCAATGTTGAAAATTAACCCTGATTTGGTCAAACTGGCTGAGGTTAAAGAAGAAAAAGAAATGTCTGAAAAAAGTTCAAAGAAGATTTTGAAAAAAACTAAAAATAATAAATGATAAAAGCTACCAAACCAATTACTAAAATTAACCGAATTAGGCATGATATCGATGCCACTGGAATTTATTTGGGAAGATTAGCTGTACAAATCGCTGTTTTATTGAGGGGGAAAAATAAAACTAGTTATACACCTAATGCTGACTGCGGTGATACAGTTTTTGTTTCGAATGTAAACAAATTAAAATTCAGCGGTAATAAAATTAATCAAAAAATATATTATCGACATAGTGGATATATTGGTAACTTAAAAGAGACAAAATTAAAAGATTTGTTTAAAAATAATACTGAAAAAGTTTTATACAAAGCTGTTTCCGGAATGTTACCAGACAATCGCTTGAAAGATAATTGGTTAAAAAGATTAAAATTTGTTAAAAATGACTGAAACTAAAAATGTAAAGAGACAATATTATCAAGGCACTGGAAGAAGAAAAAGAACTGTTGCAACTGTCCGTATTTATAAATCAAAAAGAACTTCAACCATCAATAAAAAAGAAATTGATAATTTTGATAAATATATTGAGGATGTTTTTAAATCGGTTGGTATGGATAGCAAATTTTCAATTTCAATTATTACAAAAGGTGGGGGGTTCAGCTCACAAAAAGATGCCATTACAATGGGAATAGCTCGTGCTCTAGTTGATTATGACGAAACTTTAAAGCCAACTCTTAGAAAACTTGGCTATTTAACTCGTGATTCGAGAGAAAAAGAACGCAAAAAACCGGGACTCAAAAGTGCTCGCAAAGCCCCACAATGGTCAAAACGGTAAGAGTTTTGAGATAAGTATTAAACAGCATAGAAAAGAACTGAGAAAAATATGTTTGGTACTCTACTATATAGCATAGTACCGTTTGTTTATAAGGATTATAACGATATTATTTATTAATATTCAAAAACTTTTCTGCATTTTGATGAGCAAATTTTTCTTGGACGCTTTTGTCGAGTCCGCCGATAAATGCTCGTGAAAATTCTTCTGTCAGCTGACTAAACTCCTCGCTGTAATGTCCTGTGCCACCACGGTCAGTGCCAAGTATGAATCGGTCTGGATATTCGCCTATCTTGTCGCGCCAAAAACTGATTCCTTCGTCAATAAGCGATGTAAACTCATTTTTGAATCCGGCAACATAATCGTCGTAGCCCGATCTGACCATCGCTCCTCGCATTGAGTAGAGCGAAGCGCCATCGACGGAATAGTAAATATTTGTGAAGGTTCCCATCAGCTCGGTAATATATTGCGCACTTTCGTGCCCGTGCAAGAGAAATGTCACATTCGGATAACTAGCTAACACATTTTCAACCTGTTCCTGCTGACCCTTTCCCGAGTGGATCATCACCGGCAAATTGTATGTATCGGAAATATTGTAGATTTCATTCGCCCATCTGCCATTTATCGGTCGCCATTTGTTGGTAAACTCATAAAAACCGATCTCGCCAATACCCACAAATAGACCCGGATTTTCTTTAATGATTTTTTCTAAATCTTTGGGCTTGATTATAGCTGGTGAGACAAACAAATTAATTTTATCTGTGTAGTTTTTAATTTCATTGGCTTGCGGGATGGTTACTTTATTGGTGCTTTTTGGCATATAGAAAGTCAACGCACCACTGGATTTTTCCCGGTCAAAATTGCAGAGAATTTCGTTTATAGTTACATCTTTGCCTTCGCCAAGTGTCGGCATTTTAACAAAAAAAGATCGCATCCCGGGCGAAAATGGCAGATGAAAGTGGTCGTCAAACAATGGTCCGTTGTAGTAAGGTCCGCTTGAGTATTTAGGCGTAAAAGTTCGCTGGCAGTTGATTTGTTTTTTCCCGAGCGCCGAAATCTGTACTTCCGGTTTTTTCGGCACCAATCCAAAATGCTCCATAGCAGAAAGCACTATCAGTATTAATACGAGAACTCCTATCCACTTTAACCATTGTCTTTTAGGTTTGTTCACAATTTCCCCCTGTTTATTTATTAATTGTTCAATTTCCATAAATAGTGGCGTAATGTCAAAATTGGTGGGCTGTTTTAGCTATTTTTAGCTAATATTTCTTTAATCATTTTTCTTTTTGTTTGCTTGTTTAATCCTCTATGTAACTTAGTTAATTCCTTTAAGTGGGAAAAGTAGCCATCCAGTGAATTGGTAGTGTTTGGTATGTGTAGCTCGGGATACTTCTGGTAAGTAAACAAGTAAGGCAGATTGGTCATTAAGCTTTGATAGGCTGACCGTGTTCTTCCGTGAGTGTAGTGCCATCTCCTTGGGTTAATTGTGTCCTTGGTCTTTTCTTTGATAAAGATTCCCCATTTCTGCCAAGCATCTAATTGGTTAGTAAAGGTAATTAGATTAGTTTGGCATAAGGACTGGACAATCTTTCGCAACTCAATACTAGCGGGAAGGATCGGATTTAATGTTAAATAACGGTTGATGATCTGTTTTTGGTGGAACTGACACATCTGCACCGGAATATCGGCAAAGACTCGCTTGGCGCCTATCCTGCCGTCCAAAACAACTCCCTTAATAAGCCAGCCCTGTTGTTCGATGGTGGTTCTGGCAAAGAGATATTCACTAATCGTTTCGTTAATAATTTCTTTCCGTTAGATGTTTTGTTTAAGATGAACACTGCGAACTACCATAATACCAAAGACTCTTTTGAAAAAGGTGCTGTCAACGACGATGACCGTAGGTTCGGGTGTAATTAGTTCTACTTTGATCCTGGGTTTAATCTCAACTGACTTGATCTGCTTCTTGATCCAATTGATACTTTTACCATAATCTTTAGCTAGATCGGAGAGCTTTTGTCGCTTGAAGGTATATGAGTGCCAGATAACACGAGCTAATTTAGTGGATCTATTTTTACTTTGAAATCGTTTGCCACAGACTCTGCATAAATAGCATTGGCGGTCATATCTTCGACCGTTCTTTTTAGTTTTACTTGAACCACAATATAGACATTTTTTTTCTCATTGTTACAATCTCCTGTAATTAGACTTTTATTTTAAGGTTCAATTATATCACAATCAAGTTATGACCAGCCCACCAATTTTGACATTACGCCTCAAATGATCAAAATGGACACCGTGCAAAATCATATTCATTCGGGCAAGGTTGTAGGTGGTCGGGTTAAGTTCCTGACCATAGTAATTAACAACATCAGTAAACTCGCCAAGACGGAGCAAAAGAGATCCTGACCCGCAAGTTGCATCGTAGGCGGATTTGAGCCGCTTTTTATCGAGCGATACTATTTGCGCTAACAAGCGAGAAACTTGGGCGGGGGTGTAAAATTCGCCGCCTTTTTTACCGGCGCCAGCAGCAAACTCACCAATGAGATATTCGTAGGCATCGCCGAGTAGGTCGCTTTTGGCGTCCTCCAGCTTAAAGTCAATTCCGCTAAGTAGAGTTAGCACTTCCACGACAACTTCGTTTTTCTCGCTTTCCCGCGAACCAAGTTTAGTCGAGGTCAGGTCAACATCGTCAAAAAGTCCCTTAAAATCATCTTCGCTGTCGGTATTGGCAGATGTTTTTTCTATCGCATCTAAAATCTTTTTAATATCTTCAAGGATGAATTTGGGTTGATCTTTTATCTCGCCTTTGCCCTTTTTGACGATATACGAAAATAATTCAGTAGGCTTGAGGAAATAACCAAGATGCCCAATACAGGCGATCTTGATATGCCCAATGTCTTCTTGACCTTGTTTGGTTTTCTCCTTAATTTGGGCAAAAGTGAAATCTTCGCCTGAGATAATCTTTTCGTTGACATAGCGCTCAAGCTTTTCGGACAGGTATTTGTAGAAAATAAAACCGAGAATATAGTTTTTATACTCGTCGGCGTTCATCTTGCCACGGAGCGCATTCGCCACGCCCCACAACTGTTTTTCCAATATTCTTTTTTGTTCTTCTGACATAGTTGTTTAATATTAAGATTTATTTTCTATATCCCGTTTTTCGTTTTCGGATAGTTGCATGGTAATTATTATCTTTTATTTTTTTCTATTGACATAAGTGGGTGCTGATTTACTTACTTATAATCCTTGGTGATTTTCCAGATATTTTTTTCTAGAAACGCTTCGATAGTCTGCCGGTTGGCTTTGTTAATTAGGTTGGAATGAGATAATTTGTTTTCCTTAGCGTAGTTTGACAGAGTAATAATCTTTTTACCTTCTAGATAAGCCAATCTTTTGTAATAACTATTAGTTAACGCTCTCCCAACGATCTCTTCCATAATGCTCGTTGAGCCATTGTTATCAAACTCTTTAAAAGCATTATAATATTTTTTTCGGTCAATAAATTTAATGTTGATTGGGACAAACCCTTCCCTAATTAACAAATAATTATTTAGAACTCTTCCAATACGACCATTACCATCGACAAATGGGTGAATACTTTCAAACGCTAGATGAAATCTGGCAATTCTTTTAATTATATTATCGTGGCTTGAGCCATTATATTGTACTAGCATTTTATCGAGTAGCTTAAACACTTCTTTGGGGTTAGGGGCAATATGATTTCCGACTCGGACAAATTCGTTATCATTTCTGAATCTTCCAGCAACCTCATCCCTAATATTAGTAATCAACATTTTGTGAAGTAATAAGATCACATCAAGAGTTAGTTCTTGTTCTTTGGCTCTTGTTTCAATATACGATACGACTCGAGCAAGGTTTTTTGCTTCAAATATTTCTCGCTCAGTAATATACCTGTCTAAGTCAATCTGGAGTAATATTTTTTCTGTTTCTTCAAGGCTAAGGGTGCTATTCTCTATCGCATTTGAGTTATATACCTGCTCCGCCACTTCAGTTTCAAGAATTAGAGAAATCAACGATTCTTTACCAGCTGAGGCTTTGTAGTATCTTTCTCTAAGGGTATTTATCTTATTATAAACATTAAGTATTTTAGTCATATTGACTATATTATAGCAGTATTTTATGTTTTTGTCAACAAAACCGTGAAAAACACAAAAATATACTACATTTTCACGGTTTTGAGGTATCCTACCCTTTACCTGTCTGTTGTCGAGGGGAAGGAGTAAGGAGTAAAAAGTGAGGAGTAAGGAGTAAAATAAACATAAACTAACAACTGTGACAATAATGACATATATTGACAAATTGGGGTATGGGGATATTGTCTTTTTAAGTATTTGCTATTGACATAAGTTGACCACTTACTATACAATTATATTGATCACGAAAGTGATTACAAGTAAATCCTTGCATGTGGGGCTCCGTATGGTTCCTCGAAAATAGCGTGCAGGGTTTTGTTTTATTAGTTTTTTCTATTGACATTTAATATTCAATATGTGATAATATGCTCATTTGGATATCAAGGAGGTGAAAACCATGAGTAAAACCAAGGGTTCTGGTGGATCTCCTCGACCTAAGGTTCGGTCAAGTGGGATGAAAGATAGCAGAAATTTTGGCACAAACGCCAAAACCAAGCAAGCGAATACTTCATCATCCACAAAAAAGTCAAGCTCTAGTACTGGAAAATCGGGATCGAGCAAAGGCTGGTGGAACATGTGACCGAGAACACCCAATATTAACGGAGCATCGTCAGATGCTCCGTCTCTTTATTGAAAAATAATAACCACCTGATTCTTGGTGAAGATTAAAAAATGTTTCCATCTGTATATACTCTTTTCCAATCTTGGGTGGATTAAGAATCACAATATCGTTTTCATTATACCCAATCACACAGACCGAATGCATAAATTCGTTTTTTCCTTTCGATAGTAAATTTATTATGATAGGCTCGTTTTTATCTATTGATTCTTTAATATCTCTAAGCACTAGTCTATGAATTTTTATATTTTTATTTTTATCCATTGTCATCAAAATACCTTTATATGCTTCAACTAGATTTTTATCAATTTTTTTTAAAATTTTATCATTTATTAATTCAACATGATTTTTTACTCCAAAGGTAATATCTTCATCAGTAAACCCACCATTAATTTGATATCCTATGCGAGATAGTTCAGATGCAACTTCAAATAAATCTAAACCGTCATTGCTCATTGCAAGAGATTTGTAAATTTTATCTACATCAATATTTTGATGATAATAACTCATTATCATTTCAACACACGCAAGAGCACAACCTTTGTTACGAACCTTAAAATTGAATGGAACTTTTAATTCTTTTTGAGTATTCGTATTTTGTTTTACCATAGATTAAATAATACGCTTTATCTTGGAATAATTCAAGGAACCGTGTTCACACCTCGCAGGAGTCTCTCGCCACCTCCGAGGTGTATTTTAAAATTGAGGATTATCTGATATTATATGAGTAATGAATTCAAATCGGATTGATCGGGTTAATAGTGAAATGCAGAAACAGCTAGCGTTGGAAATGCTAGAATATTTTAGTAATGACAATAGTTTGGTTACGGTTACCGGCGTTGATGCAGATAAAGATTTTCGTCACGCAAAAGTCTATATCAATTCCTTAATTAATGTCGAAGATTATGTTGATAAATTGAATAAAAATAAATCTCATTTTCAACGCATTATTGCCGATAAAGTGCCACTCAAGTTTACTCCAATTTTAGAATTTGTGGTTGATAATTCAACTGAAAATATTGATAAAATGTTAAATACTACCGATGACAGAAAGAATTAAATATAATCTATTCTCAATTTTTTCTTCAACACTTGTTGCATTTGCAATTTGGATCTATATTCTCTATAACTTTGATCCATTTTCAGGTGACATACTGGCAATATTAAGTTTTTTTGGCACTCTGTTTTTTTGGTTATCTGGGATATTAACAATGATTATGATATTCGTTCGAATTAATCTTTTTTCAAAAAATAGCATCAATACTAATATTTCTATCAGTATTCGCCAAGCAACAATTTTATCGGTTCTGATTGTCAGTTTGCTCGGCTTAAATTCATTAAATGTTCTAAATACACTTCAAGCATGTATTTTGATTTTTATTGCAATTTTGTTAGAATTTTTTATCAAAGCAATTTTAAATAATTAATTATGCAAGGCACACTTCACCCAATTACCCAATTCACTAGCTATTTAGTCAAGCTTTTTGAGGAGCTAGGTTTTGAGGTGGTTGAAACACCAGAAATCGAAAGCGAGTGGTATAATTTTGATTCGTTATTAGTTCCAGCTAATCATCCGGCACGAGATGAGCAAGACACTTTTTGGTTAAGCGATAAAAAAGTTTTACGCACCCAAACATCAGCTGGTCAAGTCCGTTCTATGGAAAATCGCCAACCACCAGCTCGAATCGTTATTCCCGGTCGAGTTTATAGAAATGAAAAAACCGATGCTACTCACGAAGCAGTTTTTGATCAATTTGAAGGTTTTGCAATTGATAAAAATATTACACTGGCTGATTTAAAAGGCACGATTGAATATATACTTAAAAAAATCTATGGAGGTTCAATCAAGGTTAGAACTCGTCCTCATTACTATCCTTTTGTTGAGCCGGGTATGGACTTTGATATATTTTTTGAAAACAAATGGCTTGAAGTGATGGGGAGTGGTATGATCCATCCAGAGGTTTTAAAAAATATGCATATTGATCCGAAAATATTTCAAGGTTTTGCTTTTGGTATGGGAATAAATCGTTTAATGATGTTGTATTATGGTATTAAAGATATCCGCTTGCCGTATCAAAACGATATTCGATTTATAAAACAATTTAAATAAAATTATGCTTGCACCATTCGATTGGTTAAATGAATTTGTTGATTTTCCTAACGATCTAAATATGATTGAAACTGCTTTTAGCGAACTTGGTTTCGAGGTTGAAAATATCAACAATGAATTTGTCGAAATCGAAGTTACCCCCAATCGTGCTGATATGTTATCCATCATCGGCATAGCTCGTGAATTAGCGATTAAATTTCCAAGCCAGATTAAATCAAAAAATAATAGTCTGCCAAAATTTCAGACAACTTCTAAATTAATTAATTTCGACATTGAGGCTAAAGATGAGGTTATTAATTTTGCTGGTTTGGTAGTAAAAGATATTAAGATTACTGCTTCCCCAGAATATATTCAAAAAAGAATAATTGCCTGTGGTTTAAAACCAATTAATAATTTTGTTGATTTGACTAATTATTTAATGCTCGAGACTGGTCAACCACTCCATTCGTTTGATCTTGATTCAATTAAATACCAATTAAAATTAAGAAAAAGCCAAGAAAAAGAAAAAATAGTTTTACTCGACAATAGCTCAATTGAACTTAAGCAAGATTTGTTAATCTATGAATCAGGCAATAAAATTGTTGACTTAATCGGCGTTATGGGTGGTAAAAATAGCGCCACTACCGATAAAACTAAAAATATTTTTGTTCAAACATCCATATTTAATCCAGATATCATTCGCTTAGCTTCAAAATCTAGCAAAATTACCACACCCGCTTCCTACCGATATGAACGAGGTGTTGATGAAAATTTGACTAAAATTACCCTTGCAAAATTTAAACAAATTATTGAAGAAAATAAATGGGGGAGAGTAGAAGAATTATTTTATCAAGATATTAATTTGTCTGCGAAATCAAAAATAAAACTTGATTACAAAAAAGTTTCTCAATTAATTGGAACAAATTTTGATAAACAATTCTGTAATAATGCCCTTCAATCAGTGGGTTGTCAAATTACCGATGATGAAGTTGTCCCACCAAGCTATCGAAAAGACATCACTATTTGGCAAGATCTAGCTGAAGAAATTGCCCGAGTCTATGGTTATAATAATTTAAAAGTTAAAGTCATCGACAAACCAACTGAAATAGTTGATAACGATCAATATTGGAAAAAATATCAATTAAAAAAAAGCTTAACTGATTTAGGTTTTAATGAAGTCTCGACGTATTCTTTTCTCTCAGAAAATGAAACTAAAATTTTTAATCAGAACGACAATCAACTTGTCACTATTAAAAACCCGTTGTCCAACGAACATCAATCGTTAAGAAATTCTTTGGTACCACTTTTAATTAAGACTGCCTCAAAAAATCCTTGGTATTCAAATATAAAATTATTTGAAATTGGAAATGTTTTTTATCAAGACAATGAAATTGAAAATCTGGCAATTTTATCTCATCAAAAATTAAATATTGATGGCGAAATAAAAATTTCTCCTCATGATAAAAACTACTCAATTTTTAAAATTCGCAAATCACTTTTCGTTTACGAAACACCCCTTGATAAAGCTTTTGATTTATTTAAATTAAAAAATAAAATTACACTATCTGAATTGGAATTAAAACCGATTAAATTTAAATCTTTTTCAAAATTTCATCCAACCATTCTCGACATTTCAATCGTTGTGAATAAGAATATTTATTTTGAAAAGATTAAATACACTCTTCATTCAAATATTCAAGCGATATTTGACATTGATCTTTTTGACAAATTTGAAAATAAAAATTTCGGAGAAAATAAAATCAGTTACGCTTTTCATTTAATATTTGATATTCAAGATATCAATAAAATCAATGATGCGTATCAAAAAACTTTAATTATGCTAAAAAATAATTTTGAGGCAATAATAAGATGAAAATATATTTAGACATCGAAACATTACCCGCAGATGGAAAAGTATTGGATTTAGTTAAAACTACTTATGAAGATTTGACCAGAGATAAAAATATTAAAAAACAAACTTTCGAAGAGTACCATCGAAACACCTCGTTTAATGGCGATTTTGGCAAAATTTATTGTATTGCATATGCAATTAATGATGATAACGTTGAAGTTTTGAGTGGTGACGAAAAAGATATTTTAACTAAATTTTGGCAAATCGCTCAGCCAGCGAATATTTTTATTGGTCACAACATAATGGAATTCGATCTGCCGTTTATTTACAAAAGATCAATTATTCATAATGTTAAACCAACCCAAAATCTGTTTTTTGCTCGGTATAGAAATGATCCAATCTACGACACAATGCGAGAATGGAATAAATGGTCAAGTAACTTAACGAGTTTAGATCGATTAGCCAAGATTTTTGGTATCACTTCTTCTAAGGAAATAATGAAAGGGAGTGAAGTTTATGATTATTATTTGAAAAACAAACATGAACTGGTATACAAATATTGTCAAAAGGATGTTGAGGTGACTCGAGATGTTTACAAAAAACTAAATTTCCTATAAAATAACAAGGTAAATGAATAGAGTTTTAACAAAAAATTTAAATGGTCTAGTTGGTGAGAAAGTAACTGTTTTTGGTTGGGTAAATTCAAAACGAAACCACGGCAAGATTACTTTCTTGGATATTCGTGATCGTTATGGAATTGTTCAGGTGGTAATTTTACCTGGCAATAATGATTATGAAAAAGCGGAAAAAGTTTCAATTGAAAGTGTCGTTTCAGTTACCGGTGAGGTGGTTAAAAGACCAGAAAATTTAGTTAATAAAAATATTATTTCGGGCGATGTTGAGATTCAATCTGAAAAACTTGAAGTTATCAGTCCTTGCGATAAGCTACCATTTGAATTAGACGATACTTCAGGAGTTTTAGAAGAAACTCGTTTAAAATACCGCTACCTCGATCTACGCACTAAAAGAATGAAGCAAAACCTTATTAACCGACATAAATCGAATCAATTTATCAGAAATTATTTATCTAAAAAAGGTTATTTGGAGATTGAAACACCACTCTTAACTAAATCGACTCCTGAAGGTGCGAGAGATTTCTTGGTGCCCAGCAGAAATCAAGCTGGTATGTTTTACGCTTTACCTCAATCACCACAACAATATAAACAACTTTTGCAAATTGCCGGAATAGAAAAATATTTTCAAATTGTTAGAAATTTCCGGGATGAAGATCAAAGAGGGGATCGGCAACCGGAATTTACTCAAGTTGATATTGAAGCTAGTTTTGTTGATGAAAAGAACATAATTAAATTAACAGAAAATCTAGTTTTAGAACTAATCAAAACTATTTATCCAGAAAAATATTTGACTTTAACCCCTATTCCTCGTTTAACTCATAAAGAAGCTATGGAAAAATATCAGACCGATCGTCCTGATTTGCGAAAAAATAAAAATGATAAAAACGAGTTAGCAATTTGTTGGGTAGTTGATTTCCCAATGTTTGAAAAGAAAGAAGATGGCAGTTTTGGTCCATCTCATCATCCCTTTACTGCCATTAAAAAAGAGTTTGTGGAAGATTTTGAAAAACAAGATCCTGAAAAAGTTATCGCTCAACAGTATGACTTAGTTATCAACGGTAATGAAGTTGCTGGAGGTAGTATCAGAACTCATGATGTTGCTGTTTTAAAACGAGTTTTTGAATTTTTAGATCATAGTCAAGCTGATATAGAAGAAAAATTTGGACATTTATTAAAAGCTTTTAAATTTGGAGTACCGCCACACGGGGGGATTGCAATTGGATATGATCGATTGTTAATGGTTTTAAATAATGAAAATAATATCAGAGAAGTTATACCATTCCCTAAAACAGGTGATGGGAGAGACCCGTTGATGGATTCGCCATGTCGAGTTGATAAAAAACAGTTAGATGAGTTACATATTACCACCCAAGATCGAAAAAGAAAAAAGTGATCCAAAAACACTTTTTTACAAAATAACAGCCATTTCAGTTGGCGTTTTTTTGTTACTATTTTTATTTCAAAAATCAGCTAATTATATATCTAATAAAAATAATACTAACAATAATGGTAATGTTTTAGGCGTAAAGAGTGAGAGTGAGAATGTATCTAAAATTGACGAATTAAAAAATAAATTAGTTTTACCGCCAATCATTATTCCTGGTACTCCTAAGCCAATTATTAACGCAAAAAATTATATTTTAGTAGATCAAAAAAGCGCCGAAATAATTGTAGCTAAAGATGAATATATTTCAGTTCCAGTTGCTTCAATAACTAAATTAATGACTGCTGTTCTAACAATGGAAAATGGAAAACTTGACGATATTGCGACCGTATCGAAAAATGCTGTTTACACTAACGGTTCAACTATTAGTTTAGCCATAGATGAAAAAATTAGTATTGATGATCTGCTTAATGCACTTTTGATTAATTCCGCCAATGACAGCGCTATTGTCTTAGCAGAACATATTTCTGGGTCGGAAGAAAAGTTTGTAGAATTAATGAATTCAAAAGCGAAAGATTTACGCATGAATAACACTAATTTTTTAGATCCAGCCGGTCTTAACGATGAAGGTAAATCGAGCGCCCATGATATCGCTACATTACTTTCATACGCCTTAAGATTTGATAAAATTAAATCAATTATTAAAACATCCGAAAAAGATATTACATCTGTTAGTGGATTAAACCATCATCTTGTAAATTCAAATCGTTTAGTTAAAGAAGAGATGTTTTTTTCAGGTATTATTGGCGGTAAAACTGGTTTTACTCCAACTGCTGGTCACAATTTAGTTTCGGCAGCAGAAAGAGATGGGCATATATTAATTGCAGTTATTATAAATACTTTTTCTAACACGAATACTGCATCAGCTGAAGAGTGTAAAGCTTTGTTGGAGTGGGGTTACAATAATTTGAAGTACTTTTATTGAATTTTATTATTGCATAATATATTTTGTATGTTATATTAGTTGCATATGCAAAATATTGAAGATATTTCAACTACAACGAAATTATTAATTTTAATCGACGATTTGAAAAATGTTTCATTCGATGAAATTATTAGATATTTTTCGTTCTCAAAAAGAATAGTTAAAACAAATTTGACCAAGCTTATCAATAGTAACTTTGTAAAATACGAAAATAATATTTATAAAATTACAGCCCAAGGAGAAGTATGGTTGGATGAAAAGTTACTGCCGATATCCTTAATCGATAAAAATATTAAACGAACAACATATTTAATTATAATTCGAGGTTATAAAAAAAGATCATTTAAAACTCTATTCTTTAACGCTTTAAAAGATATTGGTTTTGTTTCATTTGCATATCAAATTCTAATTGGTAACGCTGAAAATCTCTCTAAAATTAATCAACTCGCCAAACAATTTAATATCAACATCGAAACACTAAAACTTTCTGAGTTCAGTCCTGATTTTATTAAATATTATAACATCAAACCTATTGACGAATTCTATAAAAGTTTTTTATTCAAATCGCATGAAATACTTAAAAGCAATCGTTTTTTGTTAATCACAAGATTAAGAGCTAAAATATTAGTCTATAATCTTAGTCGAAATCTATCTAAAGACCCAAGGTTTAATATTGAAACGGTTGAACTTTCAAATCAAATAAAAAATGTAATCAAGTATTATTACAAGATTAAACCACTTTGTTATAAATAGATCTAAATTATTTAGTTATTAATTTTTTGACCGCATTTGATGCGGCGTTTTGTTGCGCTTCTTGTTTGGATAATCCTTCACCTTTGCCCATCACATTTGAACCAACGAATACTTCTACGATAAAAACTTTATCATGATCCGGTCCAGTTTCACTGATAACTTTATATTCTGGCGTGTATCCATATTGAGCTTGAGCATATTCTTGAAGTCGACTTTTTGAATCAAGGTATGTTTTATCTTTCAAAATTTCAGGTAATCGAATAATGACATATTTAATAATAAATTGTTCGGCAACTAAAATAGTTTGATCTAAATAAATTGCACCTATTAAAGCTTCAAAAGCATTAGCTAAAATTAAATCTCTAGCTCGTTGCGTTCCGTTCGATTCACCTTTTGACAGATAAAGCAATTCTTCCATTTTTAATTCTTTGGCAATTTTTGAAAGTGTTTCTCCTTTAACTAAAGCTGATCGCCAGTTAGTTAATTCTCCTTCAGGATTAGGGTAATTACTATAAAGATGCTCTGTAACCACTAGTTCTAAGACTGCGTCACCCAAAAATTCTAATCTTTCGTTATGGTCTAAGTCAAAATTTGGATTCTCGTTTAAATACGAACGGTGAACAAAAGCCTGTCGAATCAAATCTTTATTTTTAAATTTCACCGATACTTTATCTAAAAACTTATCGATTAATACTTTTTTATCAATTTTGTTCATAACTCTTCAATTGGTGTTAAATTTAATTCTTTAGCTTCATCTTCATTATATTTTTCACTTTGTCTATAAACGGTGCCCAACACTCCATTCACAAATTTGTAAGTATTGTCACCTCCAAATGTTTTTGCTAACTCAACTGCTTCGTTGATTGCAACCTTTGGCGGAATTTCTTGACTATAAAGCAATTCGTAAATAGACAATCTTAATATTGCTTTATCAATATTCGCCACTTTTTCAATCGGGAAGTCTGGCGCTACTGAAACTATTTTTTCATCCAAATCTTTAATTTTAGTAACGATTTCTTTTAAAGTATTTTTTCCGTATTCAATATCAACATCATCTTTATAAATAGCAAAATTTCTATCTCTAATTTTATTAAAATCTACATTATCACGAAAATCCCACTCGAATAGAGTTTGAAACATTAAAATTCGAGTTAAGTGTCGATTGACTGACATATTTTATTTGGTTGAAATTATTTTATTTTTTCGATACTCCCCACAATTCATACAAACCTGATGTGGTCGCTTGACCGTATTACATTCTATGCATCGTGCTATTGACGGTGCTTTCCAACCAAGGTTGTTTTTCGCTTTTCTACTCCTTGAACGACTTCTTTGTTTTTTTGGTTCTGCCATATTATTCCTTTATTAATTTTATCACAGATTATGCTACATAAGTATTATAACATTCTCATGAATTTTTATATTTTTTATTTTTTTATTATTTAATTTATCACAAATGATTTTATCTTTTGATATTTGTTCGATTATTTCATGCTCTGACATATTAGTCATCAATTTAATACTACCTAGTTTTTTTCCTCCAATAATAATCATAAAATCTTTAACCTGATCATCCAGTTTTGACTTGTCAACTTTAACCCATTGCTCATTAACAATTAATCCTTTTTTACCAGTTTTTGTCCACAATTCCTGTGAAGCATAGGGCACAAATGGAGATAAAATAATTAAAAATTCTTGCCAGATTTTTTTATTTAGATACAGATTTTTATCTTTAACAAAACTCATCATTTTAGCAATTGCTGTATTGAACGAAAAACTAAGTATATCATCAGAAACACTTTTTTTCAACTGTTCTATTTTGGTTTTGGTATGTTCATTAGTCGTATCGTCATTTTTATATTCAATATTGAATAATTTTTTAATAAATCGATTAACACCGGCAATATTTTTTGTTGACCATGGCTTAGTGTCAGAAAAAGGACCCATAAACATTTCGTATAATCTGAATGTATCAGCTCCGTAAACATCAACAATATCATCAGGATTTATTACATTATTAAATGATTTACTCATTTTTCTGCCATCTTCTGCCAAAATCGTCCCTTGATTTTTTAAAGATGAAAATGGCTCATCAATATTCAAAACTTTCATATCTCGTAAAGCTTTGGTGATAAAACGAGCGTATAAAAGATGCATCACTGCATGTTCAGCCCCTCCAACATAAATATCAACTGGCATCCAATCTTCAATTAGTTTCGAATTTCTAATTTCGAATTTCGAATTTTTATTGATAGTGTATGCGAGGTAGTACCAGCTCGAATCGACAAAAGTATCCATCGTATCCGATTCTCGACGAGCGGGGGAGTGACAGTTTGGACATTTCACATTATGAAATGATTTAGAACTTTCTAGCGGTGATTCACCGGTCGGCTTGAAATCTACATCGGTTGATAGCTCAACTGGCAATTGATCTTCCGGCACCGGTTGCATTCCGCACTTATCGCAATAAATAATCGGTATCGGTGCTCCCCAATAACGCTGCCTTGATATTAACCAATCTCGAAGTTTGTATTGAGTGGTTAATTCTCCTCTTGCTAATTGAGTAATTTCATTAATAATATTATTTGACTGTTGACCATTAAATTTGTCTGAGTTAATCATTTTGCCATTTCCAATGTATGGCAATTCACCTCCCTCAATAACTCTAATATTTTCAAGATTGAATTTGTTGGCAAATTCAAAGTCCCTTTCATCATGCGCTGGCACTGCCATAATTGCACCTGTACCATAATTGTTTAATACATAATCTGCAATCCATATTGGAATTTCTTTTTTATTGACTGGATTAATCGCTCTAATCCCTTTTAATTCAATACCAGTTTTTTCTTTTGATAAATCTGTTCTTTGCAAATCCGTTTTCTTCTTACTTTCTTTAATGTAATTTTCAATTTCTTTGAAGTTTGTAATTTGAATTTTAAATTTTTGTATTAGCTCATTTTCGGGAGCTAATACTATATATGTTGCTCCGAATAATGTATCCGGTCTCGTCGTAAACACTTCGATTGAATCATCTGTGAACTGTGAACTGTGAACTGTGAACTTAATTTTTGCTCCTTCCGACTTTCCAATCCAGTTTCTCTGCATCGTTTTAATTGCTTCGCTCCAATCTAGTTTATCAATATCAGCTAACAATTCCTCAGCATATTCAGTAATCTTGAAAAACCATTGTTCTAACTCTTTTTGAATTACACCGTTTTTACACCGTTCACACTTTCCATCTATAACCTGCTCATTGGCTAAAACTGTTTGGCATGAACTACACCAATTGACTGGCGCTTTCTTTTTATAGGCTAAGCCTTTTTCAAATAACTTTAGAAATATCCATTGTGTCCATTTATAATATTCCGAATCTGAAGTATTAATTTCCCTTGACCAATCGTAACTTAAACCTAAGCTTTTTAATTGTCGTTTAAAAGTTTCAATGTTTGATTTAGTTGATTTGTCTGGATGAATTCCTGATTTAATGGCATAATTTTCAGCTGGCAATCCAAAAGCATCCCAACCCATTGGATGGAGTACTCGATAATCATTCATTTTATAGTATCGACTAACAATATCGGATGCAATATAACCTAAAGGATGACCAACATGTAAGCCAGCGCCCGAAGGGTAAGGAAACATATCGAGAATATATTTCTTTTTTTTACTTAGATCGGTATCAGTTTGGTAAACTTTTTTTTCATCCCAAACTTTTTGCCATTTTTCTTCAATCGCTTTATGATTATAAACCTTACTCATAGGACTATTTTATCTCTTTTAGATCAATTAGTAAATAACTACTAATCGTACATCATATTTTATTATTCCTAACTTTTAGTTCATAATTCCGTCCACAGGCACTACAGCGAAAAGTCGGATTTAGAGTTTGTCCAAAAGACTGACGATTTTCAATTTGTTTTATCAAAATTCCTTTGCACTTTGGACATTTATCCCGATTTTTTCGAAGTTGTATCATATAAATTTATTATATTTGTTACGAGTTGGTGGACTCGGGGAGGATCGAACTCCCGACCTCTTGCATGCCATGCAAGCACTCTACCGCTAAGCTACGAGCCCTATGGATAATTAATTCTACCAATTTATTACCTGTTTATCAATAACTGACTGACTTTTTTCAACGCTTCTTTCTTAGAACGGATCTTGCCATTAATCTGTAAATTATAAATTTTTTCTAAAACCTTTCCAATCATTTTTTTGTCAATTCCAAGCTCAACTAAATCTTTGCCAGTTAATAATTTTTTTGGTAAAGGTCGATACTCTTTTTGATAAAGTTGTTGTAATTCAACTACATGATCTATGTTTTGCGGATAAGTTCCCATTGCATCGTAATAGGCTAATTTAATTAAATCTGAGAAAAGTGGATGATTGAACATTTTTTGTTTTTTAGCTTGTGACATTTCGAAAATCTGAAACCAACTCATATGATTTTTTATCAACCAAATCGTTGATTGTCGAATAACTTTTGAATAATTAAAGCGAGTCATAACTTGATTAGCAATACTAGCTGAATAATAAGCATGATCATTAAAACGAATCCTATCATTTTCGTTGCGTGGATAGGTAATAGCTTCTAATTTGCCACTGTCATGAAAAAGTGTCGCTAAAATTACATATAAATTTTCGTAATCATCTATTTGAGATAAGGCTAAAAATGTATGAGTTAGCACATCTCCTTCTTGATGAAAAATATCTGGTTGTTTTAACCCTTTTAAACGAGTAATCTCAGGCATAATATATTTTAATATTCCAAAACTCGATAATTCTTTAATTGCTTGACTACGATTTTTCGACAACAAAATTTTTGCCATTTCCTGTCCAACTCTTGCATTTGAAACTTTTTTTATTAAATCTGAATGGTCAATAATTGCTTTTAAAGTCTCATTTTCATAACTAAAATTAAGTTGATTTTTAATCCGAATCGCTCTTAATAACCGTAAATTATCCTCGTTAATTCTTTCTGTCGGAATACCAACAAAACGAATCAATTTATCTTCCAGATCTTTTTTTCCACCGATATAATCAATAATTTTTTTTCCTATCGGATCGTAATAAAGCGCATTGATTGTAAAATCCCGGCGCATCGCATCTTCCTTAGGGGTACTTTTTTCAATATATTTGGGTCTTCGCCCATCACTATACTCAAAGTCTTTTCTAAATAAAGTAATTTCATAACTTTTATTATTTTCAATTATCAAACTTACGCCATATTCAAGTGCGTATGGAACTACTTTAGAAAATATTTTAATTAAATCGTGATACTCTGCGTTTGACACAATATCATAATCATTAATTTCACGACCCAGTACCAAATCACGCACGGCGCCACCAGCAATTAAACCAATGAAACCATTAGCCTGCAGTTTTTTAATAATTTTAATAACTTCTTTTGGAATCATAATATTTTAAAATAATTCTTTGCCTGTCATTTCAGCTGGTTTTTTTAAATCCATTATTTTTAAAATTGTTGGTGCAACATCAGCCAATATCCCATTATTGAGTGTAATTTTTCCTCTGAGTTGATTGTCAATAATAATCAACGGAACTTCATTTTTACTGTGTGAAGTTTGAAGTTCGCCTGTTTGTGGATTTAGCATTTCCTCAATATTGCCATGATCAGCAGTAATAACGACAGAATAATTATTCTGTATCGCAGTATCTACCAAAATTGAAAGTTGTTCATCAATTGTTTCAACCGCAATTTTCCCCGCTAAACGATCACCGGTATGTCCAACCATATCGGCATTGGCATAATTGACCAAGATAAAATAATAATCTTGTTTGGCTAACGCTCGAATCGTTTTTTGAGTAATTTCTTTGGCTGACATTTCTGGCAAAAGACGATAATTAGAAACTTTTTTTGAATTAATTAATATTCGATCCTCCAGCTGAAAATTTTTTGTGTTTAAACCATTAAAAAAATAAGTAATATGATTAAATTTTTCCGTTTCAGCAATTTTCAATTGTTTTAAATTATTAAAGGACAAAAATTCAGTTAAATGATTGATTGGCTTAGACGGCGAAAAAGCCGATCGCAAATTATTTTTTAAATTTTTATTATCTTCGATTCCGTAGGGAATAAAACCAATTATTTTTATTGATGGATAATATGTACAAATTTTTTCAATTATTTGCCGAGCCCGATCTTGCCTAAAATTATAAAAAATAATATCGTCATTTTCCCGAATATCAAAAACTGCTAGATTGTCACTATCAACTAAAACCAAAGGGGGAATAAATTCATCGGTTAAGCCTTTTGCGTAACAATCAGACAATGCTTTGATTGGATTGTAAATGTGCTGTCCGACTCCACGACAAATCGCATCCGCCGATAATGTTGTTCTTGAATAATTTTTATCTCTATCCATAGCGTAAAAACGACCAGATAATGTCGCAATTTTTCCAACTCCAGTTTGGTTTATTTTCTCAATCAATTTTTTTAAAAATATAATGCCACTCTGTGGCGGACTGTCACGACCATCTGTGAAAATATGATAAAAAACATTTTTAAAATTATGTTTTTGGAACAAATCAATCAATGCCATTAGATGATCAAATGAAGAGTGAACCATTCCGTTCGAAAGTAAACCCATGACTTGAATTGGGCGATTATTTTTTTGGCTTTTTTCAATTGATTCTAAAAATATTTGATTAGTAAATAAAGTTCCATCGCTAATCGCTTGATTTATAATAGAACTATCCTGTTTAACAATTCGTCCAGCCCCAATATTCAAATGACCAACTTCACTATTTCCCATTTCATTGCCGGGCAAACCGACATACGATCCATGAGCATGAAGCTTTGAATTTGGATAATTATTTAAAAAATTAGTGTATACAGGTGTTTTTGCAACTGCAAAAACATTACCACCCCAATACGGTGCAATGCCCCAACCATCTAAAACAATTAATAAAACATTTTTCATTTTAGATCATGCCGATTAAAGACTGACCAGTCATTTCAACCGGTTTTTTTATCTCTAATATTTCTAAAATCGTTGGCGCAATATCCGCCAATAAACCGATTGGTTGCCGTTTAGTCAATTTAATTAAACTGCTGTTTGATTCTTCTAGCTCGATCTGTTTAATTTGATCAACTAAAATAAAAGGCACCGGACTAACTGAATGTTCTTTATCGATCTCGCCAGTTTTAGCATTAATCATTTCTTCACAATTACCATGATCGGCAGTAATCATCACAAAATAATCTCTGGCTAACATAACATTAACAACTTTTATTAGCGCTTCATCAACATACTCAACAGCCTGAATTGCAGCATTCAGGTTTCCACTGTGACCGACCATATCAGGATTAGCAAAATTTATTAATATAAAATCTTTTTCACTAGCTACCTCAGCTAAAATTTTTGTAACCACTCCAGTAATTGACATTTCGGGTTTTTTATCATAACTAGAAATTTTAAGTGACGGCACCAATATTTGCTTTTCGCCTCTAAATGGTTTTTTTTCTCCCGCATTAAAAAAATATGTCACATGGGCAAATTTTTCAGTTTCTGAAATTCGAGCTTGAGATAAACGATGTTCGCTAATTATTTTTCCCAATGGATTAGCTAAAGAATTTGTGGCTGGATTATTAAGATCAACCGGAGAAAATATTGGATTAATTTTTAAATTTTCCTGATACAATACCATTCCTGCGAAATATAGATTTGAAATTTTGACTCTTTTGAAACCAATAAAATTGTCGTCCGTAAAAGCTTTGGCTAACTGAATAGCCCGATCGCAACGAAAATTAGTCATAAAAATCGCATCATTGTTTTTAACCGCTTCAGCTCCTTCTAAAACACACGGCTCTAAAAATTCGTCCGATTTTCGTTTACGGTATTGACTATCAATTGCTGTTAAATAATCAGGATACTTATTACCGTCTAATCGAGTAATTAAGTCGTAAGCGATTTTAGTTCTATCCCAATTTTTATCTCTATCCATTGCGTAATAACGCCCAACTACCGTAGCAATTTTACCAACCCCGAGCGTTTGACAAGCATTATTTATCTTGTCTAAAAATTTTTTCAACGCTTTAGGCGAGCTATCTCTTCCGTCGGAAAAAATATGAATATAGACATTTTTTAAATTATTTCGTTTAGCTAGTTCTAATCCGGCGAGTATGTGATCGATATGACCATGAACACCTCCGTCACTACCGATACCAAGTATATGTAAGTTACTCTTATTTTTTTTAACATAATTAACCATATCTTTTAAAACAATCTTTTCGTAGAATGAACCATTTTCAATACTTTTTGATATTAATGGATAATCCTGTAAAACCACTCTTCCGGTACCTAAGTTCGTATGACCGACTTCACTATTTCCCATCTCTCCCCAAGGTAACCCAACCGATTCTCCACTGGCTTGGAGTAAAGTTGATGGACAATTTTTAAGCATAAAATTTAATCCGGGTGTTTTTGCATTTAAAAAGGCATTACCTTTTTTATCCGGTGATATTCCTAAACCATCTAAAATTATTAAAGCTGTTTTTTTCATAATATTTAGTTATTATTTGTTTGATTGATCAAATTATCTTCTATTTTTAATAATCGATTGTATTTAGCGACTCTTTCACCCCTTGCTGGGGCACCAAATTTGACTCCATCTGCCTCAACTGCTAGTGCAAAATCAGCGATAAAATCATCATTAGTTTCTCCGCTTCGATGAGAAACAATAATTTTTAAATGATTTTTTTTAGCTGTTTCAATCGCTTCCAATGTCTGGGTAATTGTCCCAATTTGATTTGGTTTAATAATTACTCCATTGATCAGTTTTTGTTGGGCATACTGGTTAATATATTGACTATTAGTAACCGTCAAGTCATCGCCAACGATAAGAAAATTGTGATTCTTTTTTGACATAATAGCTAGCCAATACTTGAAATCGTTTTCCGAATATGGATCTTCTAGATAAACAAGTGGATAATTAGCCATAATTTTTTCATATGTAGAAGTCAAATTATCAGCCGATTTATGTAAATTGTCAGCGCTGGCATCAATGCCGAAAAAAATCTCTTTTCCAGGAACTAGTGATTTTTCTGTACACGCAATTTTTAATAAGTCAAAAACTTTAGTATCATCTTTTAAATCAAATGAATAACCACCTTCATCAGCAATGGTTGTACCCAACCCACTTTTGATTAAAACCAATTTTAGACTTTGATAAATTTCAACCGCTGACCAATAATTTTCCTTAAAACTAGCTTTTAATTTAGGAATAACTAAAAATTCTTGAAAACCAAGATTATTATTAGCGTGGACTCCACCATTAACCATATTAAAATATGGAGTAGGGAAGTGATAAAAAGATTTATGAATCTTAGTCAAATAGTGACGAATATAGGCGTAGTTCTCAAGTGAAAGACTAAGACTACTTAATTTTAAATAAGCAATTGATAAAACTAATTTAGTATTAGAACCAACATTATCGCCGTATTCGTTAAGCAATTGATCAAATTTAATTTGTTGGCAGAGTTCAAAACCCTTAATTTTGGAAAATATTTTATTTTCAATTAGATTAACAGCTTTGTCTGCTTTTACTTCCACAATCTCTTTTTTACCTTTTGATTTTCCGCTCGGCACTGAAGCAGTTACTTTTTCCCAATTATCAGAAATTAGATCAATTTCAATAGTCTTCTCGCAACGAGAATTAATTATCACACGTGGAAATAGGTTTTTTATTCGACTTGACAACCCCCCTCCTTATTTTAAATAATTTATTCTTTGGCTAATTTTTCTTTAATATATTCAATTGTTTCAGTTAGACTTGGGTCAACTTGGTATAAAAGAGACAGGTAATAAGAAACAAAATCAACATAAGAAACTACACTAATCAATTCCGAAAATCTTGAGACTGTTGGTTGAATTATAACCGATTCATAAGCAATATTTTTTTGATCAAAAATAGTTTGTAAAATTTGATAACGCAATTTATTTCTTGGATGATCGTAGCTAGATTGCAAAAGGATGATAAATATTTTTTCATTTATATTGTCAGGAAATTGTAAACCGACTACAAAATTGTGATTCATTTCTGGTAATGGTTCGAATAAAGCGACTGATTTCGTATTCTCATTGATCTGCTGTTTGGCTCTTTTTGCCACAGCCGAAAGGGTTGATGATCCAACAAATACCGGTATTTTTCCATAAATATTGTTAGCCAGTTGCTTGGCAAAATTATTATTTGTCTCAACTCCACTACTGATTTTCTCAATTAATTTATCAAGTGTTTTAATAGATTTCTCAATTTCACTATCTTCAATATCGTATATTTTCAATTTTTTTAGTAATGCAATTTGCGCTCCTAAAGAATAACCCAGTGCCATTCTTGGCTCACTCCCGTAATTTATTTCATAATAGGGAGCTTTGTATTTACGACAAATCGAAGCGATCTTTCCTCCGGAAGTAATACCGAATATTTTTGCTCCTTTCTGTGCTGAATTTTCAAAAGCAGTCACTGTCTCTTCAGTTCCGCCTGAATATGACGATCCAATTACCAATGTATTTTTATCTACCCAATTTGGAATTTGATAATCACGACATAATTCAATCGGTAAATGAGAATTTTCCTTAACTAAACCGATGGTCATTTCCGCCCCAACCGCTGATCCACCAACGCCAATAAAAAGTACTTTGTTGATTTGTATGTAATTAGACGGAATAGTTAGTTTTTTTACTTCTTCAAAAACGGTATTAAGTTGATCTGGAAAATCAAGTAAATTCTGTAAAATATTACTTTTGTCAATGGTAGAATATTCGTTTTCAATATCCAAAATTCTCGATAAATTATTATCATTCATAATAATATTAATATATCAAAAGTTAAGGAGTAAGGCAAATTTTTTGTTGCCAAGAAATTATATGATATAATACTAATAATAAATATTAAATATTATTATTAGGAGGATTATGAAAATAAATAAAAAAGGGCTTATTTTTAGAGGTTCGAAGGGATTTACTCTTATCGAATTGCTAGTTGTAATTGCGATTATTGGTATTCTTGCCGGTGTTGTAACAGTTAGTGTCGACAACGCACAAGCCAAAGCGAGGAATGCAAAGATTGATTCTGATATGTCAGCAATATCGATTGCACTTGAGATGTATTATAATGATAATGGCTACTATCCAACAATAACAGGCCCCGGATTAGATAATTGTACTGGATTTCATGGGAATAAGAAAACTTCCAATACTTTTCTTCAACCACTTGTAGCTGCGGGCTATCTTTCAACGACTATCTCGAACCCATTAAACACTGATTGCGGATATCAATATCGTCCGCAAACTCCATATTCACCCAATTCACAGGGATATCGAGTTTTGTTTAAATATGAAAATAAAACTAATAACGATTTGAATTGCTATAAGGACGGAGGCTGGAGTTGTGTTAGAAAAAATTATTCAGATATCTAAATAATTAATTTGGAGGTTTTATGAACACATATATTGGAAATATTGAGAAAGAGACACTTGAGAATAATAATTTTCAAAAAGTGTTGTTTACGGCTAAACACAGTCAGTTGGTTGTGATGAGCTTAAAAGCGGGGGAGGATATTGGCAGTGAAGTTCATCAATTAGATCAATTTATCCGAGTTGATAAAGGAACCGGAAAAACTGTCCTGGATGGTAAAGAAACAGAGATCAGCGATGGTTTTGCAGTAGTTGTTCCGTCTGGAGTTGAACATAATATCATCAATACCGGAACCGATGAAATGAAACTCTACACTGTTTATTCACCTCCCAACCACAAAGATGGAACTGTCCACAAAACTAAAGAAATCGCCGAAAGTGGCGAAGAACATTTTGATGGTCAAACCTCCCTCTAAAACCCCTTAACCAACTTTTCCGCAACCCCGGAGGTTGCGGAAAAGTTGGTTGTATGTGTATCAAAAAATGCGCTGAAGCGCATTTTTTGTTTTTGTTAATAAATAGATAGCTTATCTATTGTAACCACCGTGACCGAAATCACGTTGTGGTCTTTCTTCTCTTGGTCGAGCTTCATTAACAACTATTTTTCTTCCTTCTAAATCTTTTTCGTTGAAAGCTTCAATTGCTTTCTTACCTTCTTCATCGTTCTCGAAGGTAACGAATCCAAAACCTTTTGAACGTCCTGAATCTCTGTCATTAATAATAACAGCTTCAGAAATAGTTCCAGCTTCAGCGAATAAAGACTTCAAGCCTTCGTCGTTGATGGTATATGGAAGATTTCCTACATATAACTTAATCATATTTTTTTTCCTTTTTTATTACGTAAGGCGACCTTTTCAAACTAGCTTGTCCCTACGCATAAAGCTTGAGAACATAAACGCTATGAAAACTTACTTTACTTGTAATGATATCACAAACTAACACAAATGTCAACTCCCGTCCTGACTGACCACATCGTCAACTCATCATTTCTACTGTATTTTGTCTAATAATAAATAGTACTAGTTTAACGATCGTTAATTTAGTACTATTTTCCATTCTTACCAGCACTTGGATCACAAATCAAACAAGTAGCCGAACAATTTTTTTGTTTGTTACCTCTGTTATAGCTCTCAAATTCAATATGACACCAACATAACAATTCTGCTAATATTGCTAAAATAGTGATATGGTACATAATCAACAAGATTTATTTGTCTAAATATTCCCGGATTACCATATCAACGAAGCGATGAGCATAAAAATTAGACCAAATGATGTTTTCTTTTTTCTTTGAGTTCTTCAACGATCTGTTTAACTTCTTCACTTTTACCTTTTTTAACAATTAAAATAGCATCTTCACTACTGACAACAATAATATCTTCAAGACCAATTGTAGCAATCAATTTATTACCACTTTCATTAAGCACCATTGAATTTTTTGTATCAACTAACGAAACCAATCCTTCAAAATAATTACCATCGCCATCATCGGTATCATTTTCAAAAAGTTGAGAAACGCTATCCCAACTACCAACATCGGACCAGCCAAGATCAACTGGGATAACTGCAATTTTATCGGTTCTTTCCATAATAACCGTATCAACTGGCTCGCTTTCAAACTTCTCGTAAATTGTTTTTAAATTATTTTTGTCTTTGACTATTTTATTAATTCCTTTGGATAATTTTAGTGCGTATTTTTTTAATTCATCCAAATAATGTTTGGCATCAAAAATAAAATAACCAGCGTTCCAATCAAATCTTCCGGTTTTAAAATACTTCTCTGCGGTTTGATGGTTGGGTTTTTCAACAAATTTTTCTGCCCAAAAAATTTTAAAATTATCAATTTCTTTCTTCAGTTTTCCTTTTTCGATATATCCATAACCAGTATGAGCATGGGTTGGTTTGATCCCAATAGTAAAAATAATATCCTTTTCAATCTCAATCGAATCAAAGGCTAGATTAATAACATCTTTGAAAGCATCTTCCTTTAATACAATATGATCAGAATGTATACTCGCAATAATTGCGCTTGGATCCGATTGATAAATTTTTGCAACCGCTAACGATATAGCTGGAGCCGTATTTTTTTTGCACGGTTCAGATATAATTTGTTTTGAATTAATCTCAGGAAGAAATTTTTTTGTAATATTAACATATTTTTCATTGGTCGAAATAAAAATATTATTTTTTCCAACTATTTTCTTTGAGCGTAAATAAGTCTGTTCTAAAAGTGTTTTGTTGCCAAATATTTTTTGAAATTGTTTTGGTTTAGCTTCACGAGATCTCGGATAAAGCCGTGTTCCGGTCCCGCCCGCTACAATTAATATGTAATGATTGTTTTTCATAATATTTATTCTATCTGCTTTTGTTTTTATTATTTTTTCATTTTTTTCTTAAATAGATCTACCCACGGAATAAAAGATGGATCACAGCCGTTTAACATAGCAAGGTAATATATCACATATGCAAAAAAGTGAATTGATTCAAACACTTCCTCGACCTTTGTCTCACCAAAAAGATTAACGTACTCAACTTCAATCTTATTTTTTATTGCAATTTCACTGGTAATTTTTAATCTTTTTTGGTTCCTTTTATCAAAAAACTTAGAGTTAATAATAACTATAACTAAGTTTTTGGAGTTGGATTTCGGGAAGCTTAAACTTTCAAGTATGTGGTGATTAAGCTCAGGGATGATGTGGTAATCAGCATAATTTTTACTGTTCTCATTGAATTGATTGCGTGATGTGTATATTGCTCCAACAAGATGCTCCGACGATACAATGACAGGTATTTTTCCGTATATCTTAGCCGCAAGTTCTTGAGTTAAGTTATGATTGGGATTAATTTTTAGTGAATAATTATTATTATTACTCTCTAATAACTTAATAATATTATTGTTCCAATCATTACTTAGGCTAATTAGACCAATTTTATCAAAAAAAGCTAGTTGCCCAATTATAGAGTAAGCAACTGCCATTCTTGGTTGATTGCATGGGTTATGGCTTGGTTTTATGTGGTAGAAGGGAATATTAAGTTCTTTTGATCTTTCTATTAGTTTTCCGCCTGATCCAATTGAGATAATCATCTTGGTTTTAATTATAGCCTTTTCTAATGCGTCAAGTGTTTCTTCAGTGTCCCCTGAGTAACTCGAAGCAATAAATAGTGTGTCTTTGTTAACAAAAGCCGGGATCGAATAATCATTATATATATCAATTGGGACCTTAAGTTCTTTTTGAAATAGTGCCTTGATAATTCTAGCCCCAAGTGCTGACCCACCCATACCAGCGACTAATATATTTTTAATATTTTTTGCTCTGTAATCAAGTTTAATATTTTGGGCTTGCCCCCATGCTTCTTGTACCTGTAAAGGCATTTCTTCAATAGAAGAGATCATATTCTGAGTGTCTAACTTCTTTATACTACTAACCATACCTTCTTTGTCAATTGACATTTATCTCCTTTCTTATAGCATCAGTAATTATTGATGTTATTTACTTTATATTTGTTTTATTATAAATTTTTCTTTGATTTATTTTATATTACTAATAGTAACACATTATTTAGAGTAGAAATTTATTTTACGAATCATAATCGTATGGAAGATAATTATATCTGTGATATAATTTTAAATGACAATTTAATTATCCACAGTTTTAATAAAACTAAAATTTTTGTGTATTTATAATCAATGAATAAAAGTAATCCAATTGTAGGTATTGATATCGGAACGACTAAAATCGCCGTCTGTGTTGGAGAAGTAAGAGAAGGAATTCTTACTGTAACCTCATTAGTTAAGACCATCAACTCGGGTATGAGAAAGGGCGAGATTATTGACTTGGACGATACTGTATCCGCTATTTCTAGTGTGCTTCAATTAGCTGAGCAAGAATGTCAAACCCAAATTTCTAATGCTTTTGTAGGTATTGGGGGAGCTCATATTTCAACTCTTGTATCGAGGGGAACGGTCGCTGTTTCTAAACCAAACGGAGAGATAACTCAAGTAGATATTGACCGTGTGATTGAAACCTCAAGAGTAATTGCTTTACCAGCTAATAAAGAAATTATCCATGTTATTCCAAAATATTTTATAATTGATGGTCAAGAAGAAACTAAAGATCCAATTGGTTTAACCGGTGTTAGATTAGAAGTTGAAAGTTTAATTGTCGCTGGTAGTTCAAACTCAATTAGAAATTTAACTCGTTCAGTTTCACAAGCTGGAATTACTCTTGACGGTTTGCTTTTTTCACCCCTTGCGACTGGTCATGCTTTATTAGATAAAAAACAGAAAGAAACGGGTGTTATATTAGTTGATCTGGGTGGAGGAACAACCTCTATCGCTGTTTATGAAGAAAAAGATATGGTCCACTCAGCTATTATTCCTCTTGGCTCAGTCAGTATCACTAACGATATTGCAAGGGGTTTAAAAACTTCATTAGAAAATGCTGAACAAATCAAAATTAAATATGGAACTGCTGATGTAGAAAAAGTCAAATCAACAGAAAAAATTCATATGAATAAATTTGATCCTGATGATGATAATGTTTATGATAGAAAATTTTTAAGTGAAATTATTGAAGCACGAGTAAAAGAAATATTTGAAATAATTATCAAAGAATTAAGAAATATTAATAAAGATGGATTACTTCCAGCCGGAATTGTTTTCACTGGAGGTGGCGCTAATTTGGATGGTATTATCGAATTAGCTAAACACGAACTCCAACTACCGGCTCAAATTGGTAAACCTAATTTGGAAATTTCTGGTTCCGTCAATAATCTGGATGACCCAGATTATTCAACCGCTTTAGGTTTAATGCTTGATGGTTATGACCAACTTGGTAATGGAGGATTTTCATTCAGTTTGCCCAAGGGTAATGTCACCGATATCTTGTCTACCGCTAAAGGTTGGCTACAGAAATTTTTACCTTAATTTTATAAAAATATAGCAATATTATTTATTCAGATTTGACAAATATATTTTTTTGTTTAATAATCATTTTAAAGAATAAAAGGGAGGGGAGATAGTTAAGGAGAGGTTATTATGATAAATGAATCCCCATTAGAAACATTTGCCGTCATCCGGGTTGTCGGAGTCGGCGGGTCAGGAAACAACTCAATCGAAAGAATGATTCAATCAAAACTTCGAGGAGTTGAGTTCATTGCCATCAATACCGATGCGCAAACTTTGGCAAACAATAGTTCTCCAACAAAAATTCAAATTGGTAAAGAATTGACTCGTGGATTAGGAGCTGGAGCTGATTTGGACATTGGAAAAAAAGCAATTGAAGAGAATAAGGATGAAGTGTATGAGGCATTAAAAGGTTCTGATATGGTTTTTGTTACTTGTGGAATGGGTGGCGGAACCGGAACAGGAGCGTCTTCGCAAGTCGCTCAGATCGCACGAGAGCTGGGTTCGTTGACAGTTGCCGTTGTCACCAAGCCTTTTTCATTCGAAGGACTGAAAAGAAAAAAAGTTGCCGAATTGGGTATTGAGGAACTAAAGGATAAGGTTGATACCTTAATTACAATTCCGAACGATCGATTACTTCAAGTTATTGATAAAAAAACCTCTTTGAGAGATGCTTTTTTGGTCGTTGATGATGTTCTTCGACAAGGTGTTCAAGGAATAACTGATTTAATTACTGTACACGGAATAATTAATGTCGACTTTGCTGATGTTAAAACAATCATGAAAGATGCTGGTTCGGCTTTGATGGGGATTGGCAGATCGTCTGGCGATAATCGTAGTGCTGAAGCAGCTAAAGCTGCCATTGAATCTCCGCTTTTAGATTTATCAATTGAAGGTGCCAAGGGTATTCTCTTTAACATAACTGGTGGACCAGATATGGCAATGTATGAAATTGACGAAGCGGCTAAAATGATTACTGAAGCAGCCGATCAAGATGCAACTATAATATTCGGTGCAATTGTTGATGAATCAATGTCGGGTGAAATAAAAATTACCGTTATTGCAACTGGATTTGATTATGGAGATGATATTAAACTAAAACCAAAAGTTTACCAACCAAGTATTAAAATTGAGGAAAGCGAACCATTTATCCAAAATACACCTATGCTGGAAGAAGATGAAACCGAAGAAGATGATATGGAAGTACCAGCATTTATTAGACGAAAGTTGAAATAATCTCGATAATTACGAACTAATTAAGAACTAATTTTGTGTCTACTGAGTAGGACTTGACAGCCATTTTTTTTCGTACTACAAATAGTAATACACTAAAAAATAATAAAAAAGGAGGGTAGTATGAATAATAGCGATTTTGGCTTAAAGCCTATCGAAATAGTGTCGAAAAACAATAAAGGTTTTAATAATAAACCAACTACCATAAAGCAAAATCCTGCACCTCAAATCGACCCTCATCTTAATTTAAATCGTAAACCAGATTTTAAATTAGATATTATTGGATCAACTGAACTAGGCGAACTGGGAGAGAAAATATTTTTGGACCGTTACGCTCTCAAAGACGCATCTAAAACCAATTTGAATGTTGGAGATAAGGCAATCGTCTGTGTTGATATCAATACCAGACAAAAAGAAATTGGACATATTGAAAAATTCTTAACTAATAGTAAAGTTTCAATTAAACTTTACGACGGAACGATGGTGGAAAGTGAGATTACTGATATCGACATACCAAGCGAAACAATTCCTGATCAAATGTTGGATCGAATTTCACAAGGGGTTTCGAAAGTAGAAAAAACTAAAGAACTGCAAGTTAGTTGGCAAAAGAAATTCCGTTGGCTACTGGACGACTGGAAATTTGTACCAGCAGGAAGGATTTTGGCTGCTGCTGGAACTAATCAAAAATTAACTTACTATAACTGTTATGTAATTCCATCTCCTCGAGATTCGAGAGAGGGGATAATTAAAACTCTCGGAATTATGACTGAAATATTTTCTCGAGGCGGGGGGGTCGGAATAAATATCTCAACCCTCCGACCTAAACACGCTTATGTCAAAGGTGTAAATGGTAGATCGTCTGGTTCGGTTTCTTGGGGTGCATTGTACTCTTTTGCGACTGGACTGATTGAGCAAGGTGGTTCTCGTCGAGGCGCTCTCATGTTGATGCTCAACGATTGGCACCCAGATGTTTATGATTTTATTGATAGCAAACGAGTCGCTGGGAAAATTAACAATGCTAATATTTCCGTTGCCGTAAGTGATAAATTCATGGATCAATTGAAAAAAGACGGTGACTGGCAATTGAAATTTCCTGATTTCAGCGAAGAAAAATACAACAAAGAATGGAATGGAGATATTGATGAGTGGGAGAAGAATGGTGGGAAAGTCAAAATTTACAAAACTATCAAAGCTCGAGAAATGTGGGACAAAATAATTGGTTCAGCTTGGGCATCGGCTGAGCCGGGTCTATTTTTCATCGAGAGAACCAATAAGATGAGTAACTCATATTATTTTGCTAACATCATCGGGACTAACCCTTGCGGAGAACAAGGTTTGCCCGGCTTTGGTGTGTGTAATTTAGGAGCTATCAATCTAGCCAAGTTTTATAATAAAGAAACTCAAGATGTAGATTGGAAAAGACTCGAAATTGCGGCTCAATACTCAACCCGATTCTTAGATAATATTATTGACGCCACTCCATATTTTATGGATGAAAACAAAACCCAACAACAAGGCGAGCGCCGAGTAGGATTAAATACGATGGGGCTAGCCGAGCTCTTAATCAAAAAGAAAATCCGCTACGGAAGCCAAGAATCGCTTGATTTTATCGATAAACTTTATCGGTTTTTAACGACAATTGTCTATAAAGCGTCAATCGGTTTGGCAATCGAGAAAGGCGCCTTTCCACAGTTTATCGCTGAAAAACATATCGAGAGTGGTTTTATGAAAGCTATGCCTCAAGAAATTAGAGATTTGGTGGTTAAATATGGAATTCGAAATGTTACACTTTTAACCCAAGCTCCGAACGGTACAACCGGAACTATGGTTGGGACATCAACCGGCATCGAACCGTTTTACAGCTGGGTTTATCAAAGAAAAAGCCGACTCGGAATCCACGATGAACAAGTTGCAGTTTACGAAGATTGGAAACGAAACCATAAAGACGAAAAACTGCCTGATTACTTTACAACCGCCATGGACATGACTCCAGAAGATCATGTTAGGGTTCAAGCGGCAATCCAAAAGTGGGTGGATTCAAGTATTTCAAAAACTTGCAATACGCCGAATAATTACACCTTAGAAGATACAAAAAAACTTTACGAATTACTTTACGATTTGGGTTGTAAGGGTGGAACAATTTATCGAGATGGCTCTCGAGACGAACAAATTTTGTCGCTAAAAAAGGACGATAAAGAAGTAAAAACTACTGTTGATGAAAAACCAATCCGCCCCCGTCCAGAAACACTCCATGGGGCAACTGTCAGTAAAAAAACTCCCACCGGCACTGCCTTTGTCACAATGAATGACGATGAGAAAGGCAATCCGTTTGAGGTATTTGTTGAAATTGGAAAAGCGGGGAGTGACATCAAGGCAATGGCAGAAGCATTGGGAAGGTTGATTTCTCTTTTCTTAAGACTTTCGTCAAATGTGACTGGGGACGAAAGGATTAGATATATCATAAACCAACTCCACAGTATTGGAGGATCGAATAGTATTGGGTTTGGAAAAAATAGAGTTATGAGCTTGCCGGATGCAATTAGTCAAGTCTTAGAAAGTCACTACAATATCTCAAATGGCTCAGACAATCCAACCGCTCATCAAGCCAGTTTAATCTCGACCGGTAAACTGTCTCAAAGCAAAACTTCCTCTGATCTCTGCCCATCTTGTGGACAAGCTACGTATCAAAGAATAGAAGGTTGTAAACTCTGCCTCTCTTGCGGACATTCGGAATGCGGATGAATATAGCTAAACTTCAAAACTCAAAATACAATATTCAATATTTGAAATTTGGATTTTGAATTTTAATCTGAATTTTTGATCTTTAATTTTTGTTTATCCCCAGCTTGTTTTATTTGTTCGGTTTTTGTACGCTTTTTGTATTATGTCTTTTGCGCCTCCACAAAATTACCGAATTCTTTTTCTCGATATGGATAGTTACTTTGCTTCAGTCGAGCAACAAGTCCAGGCTAACCTCCGAGGTGTACCTATAGTTGTTACGCCTTATGTGAGTCCAACTGGTTGTATTATTTCACCCTCAAAAAACGCTAAAAAGCTTGGTATTAAAACTGGTATGTTGGTTAAGGAGGCACAAGCTATTTACCCAAAAGTAATCGTTCAAGAAGCTCGACCCGAACTCTATATTTTTTTTCATCATCAAATTGTTAAATTGTTAAATAATTTAACGCCATTTGTTCGGGTTATGAGCGTTGATGAAATGTCATTAGTACTTTCACCCAGCGAGAGAAATATTGCATGCTGTCAAAAGATTGCTTGTACAATTAAAAACCAAATGCGTCAGAGAGTAGGGGATTTTCTAACTTGCTCAATTGGCATTGGACCAAATCAGTTTATTGCTAAGACCGCTTCAGAAATCAACAAACCGAATGGATTTTATACTTGTGGATTAGATAATCTAAAAACTTTTTATCAACAACTAAAACTTCGTGATTTGCCGGGAATTAATTTTAATATAGAGAAAAAACTAAACTTTTTGGGGATCAAAACTCCAACCGATCTTTACCAAGCTGATCAACTATATCTTCTGAAAAACCTCAAACATATGGGCAAAATTTGGTATTTTCGATTAAGAGGCTATGAGACCGATATTTTTACGTCTCGTCGTCAAACGGTTGGGCACTCTTTTGTCTTACCACCGGAATTAAGAGAAATAAAATGTTTAAAAAAAGTTTTAGCTAAACTAGCTTTCAAAATCGGTTATCGCCTTAGAAAAGAAAAATTACAAGCCGGAGCGATTTCACTGATAATTAAAACCTTACCGTTCGGAACGCTCAAAACTTATTGTCGTTTACCATTAGTTTGCGATAGTCAAAGAATCACTTGGGCAGCTTGTCATCTTTTGAATAAATTGCCAAGCAATTTTAAACCAATTGCTCTCTACTTAACCGCTTACAATCTTAATCGTTCAGCTCACCAGTTACCACTTTTTGATTGTCAAAAAAAGATAGAAAACATCTCAAAGTTAATGGATAAGATAAACGACAAGTACGGCAGTCAAACCATCACCAGTGGCAATTTACTCGAAAGCGACGCAATCGCCCCCAATCGCATCTCGTTCGGAGAACCCAAATAAAAAAACGCCTCACACATTTGCGTAAGGCTTGAAAAATAAGACAAAGTAACAGAAACAATACTTGATCTAAGTTGGTTCAAAAAAACTGATTGGTACCTCAGTAATAATACATTTTGCATCACCATTTGCAAAAGAAGAGCTAAATCTCCCTACCCAAATCCTGTCATTACCTTCTTGAAGCGTAAAATTGTAACTTAAAGTTCGCTTATCCTGATGATACTGTTTTGTAAAACTTACCTTATCTGGGAGGATAACAATGTCTGTTAATAATGATTCACCAAAACGATCATTCATTTCACCTTTTAATATATTCGGAGTCTGGGGAGAACTTGGAATAATAACTCCATAAAACATAAAACGACACAAACCTTCCCTTATCATCATTTCGCTTCCTTCAAGCCCAAACCCAAGTTCAAGACTTTGGTAATTTTGAAAGAAAAATCCTTGGATCAATCGCAACATAATGACCACCTACTTTCCTGAATTTCCATGTACTATATTAATTATAAGTTACTAAATGCAATAATCAATACTAATATCAATGTCGGATGATTTTCCCTCAACCGCATCTCATTTGGCAGACCGAGCTAGTGCTTAACACTTTACGTAATCAAAAATATTCTGTAAAATAATCAGGTTATGAATAAACTTCCAATTATTTTAGTACTCGATAATATTCGCTCGCTCTATAATGTTGGGGCGATTTTGAGAACTGCTGACGCCTGTAATATTGAAAAAGTAGTTCTGTGCGGAATGACTGGAACAGATGAAATGAAAAATCCATCACTGGCTAAAATAAAAAATTCTTTAGGAAAAATTGAAAAAACTGCTATTGGAGCAGAAAAAAGCGTTATGTGGGAATATCATAAAGATATTTTAGAATATTTATCTAAAATATCGAAAACATATCAAATTATTTCACTTGAATTAACGGGCAGAGCCGAACAATATAATACAATAAAATATCAATTTCCATTAGCACTAGTAGTCGGACACGAAATTAAGGGTGTGGATAAAAAAATCTTAAAATTGTCTGATAATATAATCATGCTCCCGATGTTGGGTAAAAAAAATTCTCTTAATGTGTCAGTTGCGACGGGGGTTGCGCTTTATTATCTTGTCAGTTATTATCAAAAGACAGTTAAAAAATAATTTAATAAGGAGATTTATGAAAAATAATAAACTTTTTTTGTCATTAGCAGTTGTAATTTTGATTGTTATTGGTGGTTATTATTTGATGCAACCAGCTTTAAAAGATCAAGATAGTCGCTATAATAAAGACGCTACAAATACAAATAGTCAAATTGAATCAATTAGTTATGATGGTCGAGATGGAATCGATGTCTTGACTTTACTCAGAGAAAAAGCCGAAATTGAAACCCAAGATTTTGGTGAAGACTTAGGTGAATATGTACTTTCGATTAATGGTAAAGGCGCTCAAGAAGATTATTTTTGGGTCTACTATGTTAATGGTGTTAAATCCGATTCAACTGCTTCTAAAAACATAACGAAAAATAGCGATAAGGTTGAGTGGAAGTACGAAAAGTTTGAATTTTAATTAATATTATCAATAATGAAATCTTGGCAAAGAATAATTATTATTACCATCATAGTTCTGTTAATATTGAGTATGGTAGCAACTTTTTCTAGTTTCGTCTGAATTACTGTCTTTACTCTTTTGTTTTATATTTTTTATCTTAAAATATGGTTTATATTTTAATTTTATTAGCTGGTTTTTCTAGAGTTATAACCCATCCGGCAAATTTTACTGCTATCAATGCCGTTGGGATTTTTGGAGGGAAATATTTAGATAAAAAAAGCGCAGTTATTTCAATAATATTTATTATGTTATTCACTGATGCTCTGCTCGGATTTTATGATCCTAAAATTATGCTAACTGTTTACATTTCCTTGATCTTTTCAACTTTATTTGGACAATATTTAAAAAACCATTTTAATTTTAAAAATTTAATACTGGCAATCTTAACTTCATCAACAATATTTTTTATTCTGACTAATCTTGCCGTTTTCTTTTTCTCCGGAATGTACATATTAAATTTTTCCGGTCTTGTTCGTTGTTTCGCTCTCGCTCTGCCATTTTATCGCAATATGCTATTAGGCGATATATTTTACACAACAGTAATATTTGGAACTTATAAATTATTAAATCATTCAAAATTAAATCATTATTGGAAAGGGATATATTATGGCACAAATAGAATTAATTGATTTTTACGCTGATTGGTGTGGACCATGCCAATCAATGAAACCAATTATCGAAAATCTTGAAGAAGAATTAAAAGATGTTAAATTTACCAAAATTAATGTTGATGAGCATCAAGATGAAGCACAAAAATATAATGTAATGTCTATCCCGACTTTTGTGATAAAAAAAGACAGTGAGGTTGTTGACCAACTTTCAGGAATTTTGACTAAAGAAACATTAATTGAAAAACTGAAATAATTTAGAGTATTTAATATTTTTACCGAACAATAAGTATGACAAAAAACTCTTTTACAGATTATTATTTAAAACTAAATTCCGAACAAAAAAAAGCGGTTGATATAATTGATGGACCTGTATTAGTTTTGGCAGGACCGGGCACGGGAAAAACTCAAGTTCTCGCTCTAAGAATTGCTAATATATTAAAATTAACTCAAGTTAATCCCTATAACATTTTATGTTTAACTTTTACAGATATTGCCACGCAAGAAATGCGTGAACGATTGTTGAGTATTTTTGGCAATCAAGCTTACGACATTGAAATTAACACTTTCCATAGTTTTGCCAACAAAATTATTAATGAATATCCATATTTTTTTAATACTTATTTTGAACAACAAAATAAAAAACAATTCCGTGAGCTAACTAGTCTGAATGAATTAGAGCGATTTAAAATAATAAAAAAACTGCTAATTAAAAGCAATTACTATCGCCTTAAACCACTAAAAAATAATCTCTATTTTGTTACTCAAATTACCAAAGCATTCTCAGATCTTAAAAGAGAAGGGATTGAACCCAATTTATTAGAAACGAGTTTATATAAAATTTTCAATCAGGCGAATAAGAAAAATAAAAATGAACTAAAAATATTAAAAAACAAAATCGAACGAACTAAAGAATTAAAAAATTTATTTGTTGATTATCAAAACTATTTAGCTAAAAATGGTTTTTATGATTATGAAGATATGATTAACTGGATTAATCAAGCAATTGAAAACAATCAGGAATTATCATTAATCTTGCAAGAAAAGTTTCAATATATTTTAGTCGATGAATTTCAAGACACTAATTCTTCGCAATTAAAATTATTAGAAAATCTAACCACTTATTTTAAAGATAACCCTAATCTTTTTGCCGTTGGCGACGAGAACCAATCTATTTATCGCTTTCAAGGCGCTTCAAATTTTAATATTCAATATTTTTCTAAAAAATACTCAAAAAGTAAAAAAATCATTCTTGATAAAAACTATCGCTCGACACAAAATATTATTAATCTATATTCTAATTTTATTGATGGTAATGCTAAAACAGTATTGAAATCTGATAATAATAAAATTGGTGAAATTAATTTAAGTTTATATGATAATGCAGATCAAGAAATATTTTCAATTATTTCGGATATGGAAAAGAAACTTAATCAAAAAATAAAACCTGAGAATATCGCCATTTTTGTTCGTCAAAATAGTCAAATTGATGAGCTGGTAAACTACTTTAAAAGAACGAATATTCCTTTTAATATCAATCGTTCTGAAAATATATTTGACGAACAAATTGTTATTAACTATCTAAATTTTTTAAAATTTATTGATCAGCCAGAAAATAAAATTCTTTGGGGGCAACTAGTTTACACTTTTGCTGATAAACTTAATCTTGAAAATTGCTATAAAATTAAATCTTTAAACATCGTAAAAACATCTCGTTTTAATCATTTAAATAAAAAGTCCCGTGATTTTATTGAAAAGATCAAACAAATAATCATTGATAAAAATGATTTAACCAGTGCGCAAATATTCGAAAAAATATTTATTGATTTTGGTTTTAAAGAAAAAATTTTAAACAATAAAAATTATTTAAATTTAATTAATATTTTTAATACAATATTTGATTATGTTAAAAATAACAAAAACAAACTTCCAGAAATTTTAAATGATTTTGAAACTGCTCGTTCAATAAATATTAAATTTCTAAAAGAAAATAAATTGTTTAACTCAAAATACGGTGTTACCATCTCTACCATTCATGGTGCAAAGGGAACCGAATTTGAAATAGTTTACTTACCACAAATGGAAAATAGCTATTGGCAAAAAAAGAATAGTGAATTATTTATTATTCCGTTTGAAAATAACTTGACAAAATCTGAAGAATTGATTGATGAGGAGAGGCGATTGTTTTTTGTAGCACTTTCTAGAGCCAAATCTGAAATAAATATTTCAATCGCCAATAATCATAATGGAAAAAATACTGTTACTAGTCGTTTTGTTAATGAGCTAGATGCAAAATTGGTACATAGTCAAGAATTAAATATTAACAATGAAATCGTTAAAAGTATTTTTAATTTAAAACTAGAAAAAGTGAAATTAAATTTTCAAAAACAAGATAAAATCTGGTTACAAAATAAAGTCAAATATAGTCCACTTTCACCAACTAGTCTAACTAATTATCTCCGTTGTCCAAAAGACTTTTTAATTAAAAATATCTTGCGTGTTCCCGCCATAAAATCGCCATCTCAAAGTTATGGAACAGCCATGCACAAAGCGTTTGAAGATTTTTTTCTTGAAATGAAAAATCGTGGAGAAATGCCAAGTCAAGACGAATTTATCAGCTATTTCGATAATGCACTTGGAGATGAAATTTTATCGAAGTCCGATATCAAACATTATCAAAAAGATGGACATAAATTAATTGAAAATTATTATTTAAAAAATAGAGACAGCATCGCTCCGCCAATTCATACCGAATATAGTTTTTATAATCACAACATCCATTTCGCCGGAATTCCATTGACTGGTAAAATTGATAAAATTGAATGGATTGATCCAAAATTAAAAACAGTTAAAGTTATCGACTATAAAACCGGACGAGTTCGATCAAGAAATGAAATTTTAAGTTTAACCAAAAAAGCTGACAAAAGTTATTTATATCAATTAATGTTTTATCAACTTTTAGGAGATTTGGATTATCGCTTTAAATTAAAATGGAAAATAGTTGAAACCGAACTGGAATTTTTAGATAACGATTTTCGTTTTGCTAAACAGAATTTTCAGTTTTCGTATAAAGAAATGATGGAATTTAAAGAGTTGATTAAATCAGTTTGGGGTGATATCCAAGCTCTGAAATTTGAACATAGAAAAAGTGATTACCCTTGTGATTTTTGTGATCTATTCTAAAAAAATTCCCCTAGAAAGGGGAAAATTAAATTAAAGAACTATTATTTGAAAAATAAGGTATCAATTACAATTATGAATGAATAAAGTATTGCGAGTATTGCTAAACCTATTAATAAATAATCATAATATTTTTTCGCTTTTACAAATAATTTTTGCATTGCCTTGACCCCCTTTTTCAAATCCAATTCCTCATATAGAATACTATAAATTTTTTCATATATCAATAGTATTAAGCTATGTTATAATCAAATTACTATGAACAATACAATTAAATGTCCGTATTGTAAAAAAACGATTGAAATTTCGTCAGCTTTGAGTCACGAAATTGATGAAAAAACCAAGTCTGAATTAGAAAGTAAAATTAAAACAAAATTTGAGGAAAATTATAATTTAAAATTAAAAGACAAAGAAAATGAAACTGGAGAATTGAAAGAAAGAAATCGTGATTTAAGCAATCAACTATTGGAATTAAATAAATTAATCCGCTCACTTAAAGAAAATGATGAAAAACGAGCTCTTGAAATGGAAAAATTGATTGGAATCGAAAAAGATAAAGCTAAATTAGATGCTATAAAAATAGCCTCAGAGGACTACCGGCATAGAGAGATGGAGAAGGATAAAACGATCAACGATTTGAAAAAACTGCTTGACAATGCAAGACGAAAATCAGAACAAGGATCACAACAAACCCAAGGTGAAATATTAGAACTTGATTTAGAAAATGAACTCAGAAACGCTTTTCAGAATGACGAAGTCATTGAAGTAAAAAAAGGTATAAAGGGAGCCGATATAATTCAGGTGGTTAAAACCCCGCTTGGCAATAGTGCCGGAAAAATAATTTGGGAATTGAAAAGAACAAAAAGATTTGATCAAAATTTTATTGACAAACTTAAGTCCGATCAACGAACCGAAAAAGCCGAATTAGCAGTCTTGATTACAACTGTTATGCCTAAAGATTGTCAAAAAGATATTATTTCTATCAATAATGTTTGGATTTCCACACCCAAACATACAATTTCTCTGGCTAATATTTTACGACAACAACTTTTAGCTGTCGCCAAACAAAAAGCCATTTCATCAAAAACTCAAACTGATGCACAAATTTTGTTTGAATATATGACCTCCAGTGAATTTTCTCACCAACTTGAAGCGATAATTGAGACATATCTTTCACTTCAGAACCAAATCAACAAAGAAAAAATGGCGTTTGAAAAACAGTGGAAACAACGGGAAAAAGAACTGGAAAAAATGTATAAATCACTTTTTGGAATTTATGGTAGCTTGACTGGTATCGCTGGAAACAGTTTGCCACAAATCAAAGGTATTGAAATGCTGGATATTGGGGGTAGGGAATAAAAAAAATAAAAATAATTAATCGTTAATATAATACGAGGAACATTGATATATTCTAATTATTTTGCTATACTTTTCATAATTCGCACTTGAATAGAAAGGAGGAAGCATGCCATCAGTATTATATTTTTATAGTTCTTCCGAAGCTACTTTAAGTTATGAACAACAACTAAATTATCATGAAAAGTATCTTGAAACTGGGGATATAAAATTTCTTCATATCATAGCCAATTCATTACGAAAATTTATTACTTTTAGGGCAAAAAAATTAACAGATAACCCCGATGATCTGTTGGATTTAATAGAAGAGGGTTATTTACTGACCATTAAAGCTTTGAAACGATATAAAAAAAATAAAGGCATGATTACAACTTTTGTGTGCACAGCCATTGACAGGGGGTTAAAAAGATATATAAATAATAATTGTAAAAATTTTGTAATTCCAGAAAAGTTTCTTAGGTATATACTGATAGCATGTCATATACAAGATTTTTCGATGGTTAGTGAAAACCATCATTTAAGCGATGAAGAGATTGCTGATCGTTTAATGATTAGTATTGAAGCATATCAATATGCAAAGAAACTATATAGTATTACACCAATCTTGAGCCTTGAGGAAATAATATCATTTCAACATTTTTATACATCAACACATGATGGTCTACCCCCAAATTATCAAGATGTCCTTCCTTGCGTAGATTATGATGTTGAAAATCTGACAACAAATCAATATTATGATAAGGTTGATAAATTATTAAATAATACAACAAAGAAACAAAGAGAAGCGATTATAATTCGTTATGGATTAGAAGACGGTCAATTTAAAACCCTTGAGAAAACTGCTGAAATTCTAGGCTGTAATCGCCAAAATGTTGATGCATTAATAAAAAATGGCATAAAACGAATCAGGAATAATATACCTAATTTAGATACACAAAGACAAATTTAGCCTCCATACTTGGGGGCTTTTTGTTAAAATTATGCTATAATTAAATTATGAAATTAAAGAAATCAACAAAATATTGGTTAATTTCGGTTGGGTCGGTGTTTTTAACCGCTTTAATCGGATCGCTAGCAACATTTAGAGCAATTGATGGTTGGTACCAAGCTTTAACAAAACCAATTTTTAATCCGCCTAATTGGATATTTGGACCAGTTTGGACAGTCTTATATTTAATACTAATCGTAGTTTTATTTCTAATATTAAATTCAAATCCAACTAAACATCGTCAAAAAGTTTTAAACCTTTTTTATCTTCAATTATTTTTTAACGCTTTATGGTCAATAGTGTTTTTTGGCTTCAATTTAATTGGAAGTGCATTGTTTACTATTGCAATTTTGTGGTTTTTGATATTTCTGTGTATTACTAACGCTAATAAATTTTCTCTTAATTCTGGTTGGTTAATGATTCCATATTTGCTTTGGGTCTCTTTTGCGTCAGTATTAAATTACTCAATTTGGTTATTAAATTAATCAATATCTAATTATGAAATATTCAATTAAGTACGAAAATAATGATTTTTATATGGTTGATAAACACCCGAATGTTGAATCTTTTGAAATTGCCGATGAAATTAATAATAAAAATAATATCGAAAGAAATGGTTTAATCCATCGGCTAGATAAAGATACATCTGGATTAATGGTAATTGCTAAAAATAATTCTGCACTTATTACAATTCAAAAACTTTTTAAAGATAGAAAAGTTAACAAGTCGTATCTGGGTTTGGTCTGGGGAAAATTAGAAAATAGCGGTCAAGTTGAACTGAATATTTCCCGTGATCCGAAAAGAAAAAAACCAATGAAAATTACTCAATACTCAACGCAATTAAATAGGGGAGATCTAAGAAGTTCTAAAACAAGTTGGCGGGTAAAACATTATTATCAATATAAAAATAATTATTTCTCATTGGTTAAATTTTCAATTTTTAGTGGCAGAACACACCAAATTAGATTAACTGCTAATTATTTACACCATCCTATAATTGGGGATAAGATATACTTTTTTAAAGATTCGAAAAGAATGAGTGACGGTTTAAAATTGGAAAGACAATTTTTACATAGCTATAAAATTGGCTTTAAATATAAAAATAAATTGTTTAATTTTCAATCCGACCTTCCAGCCGATCTAAAAATAATTATTGATAAAATTGGTCCAGCTATTGAGAAATAATTATTATTTGTTATCTTATTAATATGAAAAGAATTATTTTGTGGCGAGTTTTTTTAATTATTCTGATAACTTTTTTAGCTGTTTTTGTTGTTAAGCCAAACAACAAAAACATTAAGATACTAAATGAAACTAAAAAAATTGATCTGGTTAAAGGTTTGGATATTGCTGGTGGAAGTCAATTAACCTATAAACTAGATCTTTCAAAAACCGAAGAGAACCAAAAGCAACAAGCCACTGAAAGTGTACTCTCGGTAATTAGAAAGAGGGTTGATTCGCTCGGTGTATCAGAACCAGTAATCCAAGCTGGAACATTAAATAACCAAAAAATTATTACACTTGAATTGCCCGGAATTCAAGATATCAATCAAGCAATAGATTTAGTCGGCAAAACTGCTAATCTAGAATTTCAAGAACAATCGGGTGGGGAAAATGGAGATGGTGTAACTAAGGAATGGAAAAAAACTGAGTTGACGGGAAAATATTTATCCAATGCTACTATTACATATCAAGGTGGGGGAGGATCAGGAAATTCAGCTGGAGGTATTAAATCTGAGCCGGTTGTTTCGATCTCATTTAATAGTGATGGTGCTAAATTGTTTGAAGAAATAACCACTCGAAATGTCGGTAAACCAGTCGCAATTATTTTAGATAATGAAATCGTTTCTGCTCCTAATGTAAACGAAGCGATTGTCGGTGGTAATGCTGTAATTTCTGGCAATTTTGATGCAACCTCAGCTCGTTCGCTTTCAATTTCACTTAACTCGGGCGCTTTGCCAGTTCCACTTGAATTAATTTCGCAACGAACTGTTGGGGCGCAATTAGGTAATGAATCAATTTCAAAAAGTATTTTTGCCAGTTTTGTAGCAATTATTTTAGTAACATTATTTATGATTTTCCAATACAAAGGATCAGGCGTGATCGCATCCTTGGCATTACTTATCTATATAATTATTGTATTGGCGGTCTTCAAATTAATACCTGTTACTATTACATTAGCTGGAATTGCTGGACTAATTCTGTCGATTGGAGCAGCAGTTGATGCTAATATTTTAATTTTTGAAAGAACTAAAGAAGAAAGTCAGATGGGAAAAGGTAAAATTACAGCCATTCAAGAAGGTTTTCGTCGAGCCTGGTCATCTATTCGTGATTCAAATTTTTCTACAATAATTACTTCAATTATTTTAATCTGGTTTGGTTCCGGAATTGTTAGAGGGTTTGCGATCACGCTACTGATTGGAATATTAGTTTCAATGTTTTCAGCTATAACTATTTCGCAAACACTGTTATTGCTTTTTTCTAATTTCAAATTAAAATTACCTAAAATTAAAATAATTAAAATTAAAAAAACGATATGAAATTTGATATTTTAAAATTCCGTTATCTCTTTATTTATTTTAGTCTGCTTATTACAATCGCATCAATCTTTGTTCTTAGTTTTTATAAATTAAAAATTGGGATTGATTTTACGGGTGGAAGTGTTCTGGAATTGAGAAGTAAAATAGAGAACAATGAAAATATCAAAGAAGTCTTTCAAAAAAGAGATTTGCCAATTACTATCAGTAAAACTACTGAGGACAATGTTTTTATTATCAAAACTAAAACAATTGATGAAAAGACTAAAGACGAAATTATTAACGACCTGTCCAAGATAGGGGAGAGTGAGCAACTTAGTTTTGAAAGTGTTGGACCAACTATTTCTGAAAGTTTGAAGAATAAAGCAATTCTGTCAGTAATTTTTGCTTCATTTGCAATAATTTTATATATTGCATATGCATTTCGCAATTTACCAAATTCTGTTTCTGCTTGGCGTTTTGGTATTATTGCAGTGGTGGCACTTTTACACGACATTTTCATAACCACCGGCGCATTCGCCTTTTCCGGCATTTTTTTGAATTATGAAGTTGATAGTTTATTTATTACCGCAATATTGACTGTTATGGGATTTTCGGTTCATGATACAATTGTTGTCTTTGATCGTATTCGGGAAAATGTCATTTTAAATCCTAGAAATTCTTTTTATATTAATACTTCTCATGCATTAACCCAAACTCTTGCTAGATCCCTAAGTACATCATTAACACTTATATTCGCCCTGTCTGCACTTTTTGTATTGGGTGGTAATACATTACAACATTTTATATTTACTTTACTATTTGGTATTATTATTGGTACTTATTCATCAATTTTTATCGCTGCAAGTTTAATTGTAATTTGGCACAATAAGCGACCTCTAAATTAATTTTTTTTATTTTTACATATTGCATATGCAAATTATTGTGTAATTTTTTTTATATTTTACGAGTAATTTATCATCAATAATAAAATCATTGCTTATATCGCAAATTTGCGGTTTTTTACCTGTTAGGAGTACTCAAATAGTAGGTAATTATCAAATATAGTCATACTGTGAATGTAAAAAATAGAGACAAATATAATCTAAGATAATTCGTGTTGAAATATGTATATTTATAATTGTATATATATTTAAGCTACCAACGCACATAAGCACATAGCGACTGATCGTATTGTTAAATTTGATATAACTAAGTCGCACAAGTTCCATTGTGCGTCTTAGTATTTTTATCCACAATTAGTACTCACCTACTCAAAATTGGTAATTTTTAGGATTATTTTTTTTCGTGCAATTTCTCTCTTTTCCCGACCCAACCTCATCTTTAATCTTTTATCTTTTATCTTTAATCTTTTATCTTTTTCGAGCACTCCCCCGATTTTTTCACCTCTCCCCCGAAAGTAGTGATTTTTTCAGGGTATTATTACAATTTATCGAGTGGTAGCAACAAGTCATTTTCAAGATCAATTTTATCCTCTGTAATTGTATTTATTTTCTCTTCTTTTGGTAATTTTTTGGTCTTTGATCTTTGGTCTTTGGTCTTACTTTGTATGTACCATCTGTTTCCTTTGTCATCATTAAAGAATGTTTCACCATCCTGTTGGTATATATTATCATCAATTTTAGTTATTTTATTTCCTTTTGACTTGTCTGAAACATTTTGGTCATCATCAAAATGTCCTGAAACATCCGATTGTCTTTGTTCAACTTCTTCTCTCGATTTAGCATATTGTTCCCGTGAACGATTAATAATTTTATCTCGATTATGATAACCTTCTTTTTTTGGCGCCAATGAAACTGCCGAGAATGCCGGTGATGTTACTCCATCAATCGCCATTTTTACATAAATATTGTAATTGGCTAAATTAACCAAATCGTTAGAATCAAAAATTGGTTCAAACTCTTTAACCAACGCTTCACTATCTCCTGCTCCAACCCTGAATGATATCAATGTTCCCACATTTCCAAATATCGCTTCTTTGACAATCTCAGGCATCTGAGCTATGTATTGATTGGTCATCACTAAATTTAAATGATATTTTCTAGCTTCTGAAAGTATAGTCGCAAAACTATCAGTTGCAAAGTTTTGGAACTCATCAACATACAAATAAAAATCAACTCTTTCTGCTTCTGAAATATGAGCTCTTTGCATAGCTGAGAGCTGAATTTTTGTAATCATCATTGACCCTAACAAAGCGGCTGTATCCTCCCCTATTTTTCCAATTGATAAATCAATTAATAAAATTTTTCTTTCATCCATTATATTATTCAAATTAATTGTTGATTCCGGCTGCCCAACTATATTTCGAATAGTAGTAGTTGATAAAAATTGTCCGACCTTGTTTTGAATAGGCGCTACTGCTTCAGTTCTAAATTTTTGATCATATTTATCATATTCGTTTAACCAAAAATCTAATAGTACTGGGTCTTTTACGTACTCTAATACTTTTTTGCGAAAACTTTTATCAATTAAAATTTTAATTATTTCAAGCATCGTCGCATCTGGATAATCCAAAAGCGATAAAACTGCATTTCTGAGTATATACTCTAATCTTGGACCCCATGATTCTCCAAAGATTTTTTTGAATATTCCAACAACTCCGGAGGCAACTACATTTTTTAAATCAGGATCAACATTTTCAAGCAGATTAAACCCAACAGGATACTCTCGATCGGCTGGAGAGAAATAGACTACATCATCAATCCGACTGTCCGGCACAAATTCTAAAACATGATCAATTAAATCCCCGTGCGGATCAACTACAGCCACTCCTCTTCCCGATAAAATATCATCAATTATCATATTTTCAAGCATCGTTGATTTACCAGTTCCGGTTTTTCCAATCGTATATATGTGTAATCGCCTATCTTTTTGTTTAATCCCAAATTGCATTCGATAATTTCTAAAATTTGTTTCTCCAATCGGGACGATATTCTTTTCCCCTTCGCTTTTTATTGGCAAATTAGATGGTGGTTCACCTTTTTTGCTTCCTGCCCAACTAATTAAAGGAGTTTCAACCGATATGTTCGGCAAATGATAAATCGATGCTAATTCTTCAATATTTAGAACAAAAGCGTTGACATTTGTTTTTCGTAGTATATATTCTTCCAATATTTCCTGACCAGATAAAATTTCTTTTATTCCAAAACCATTTAAATTGACTGTATTGAATTGTTTGAATGCTCCGACTAAACCATTGAGTTTATTTTTTGACAATTCTTCATCGTTCGAAATACACACTATCCGAATGGTCGTCAAAAACCCAAGCTTAGTAATCTTTTCATTAATACCTGATAACGCAGCCTCAACTGGACCTGGTAAAACGATATCTTTCCCCCCAGAATCTTTGGACGCACTATCAGATGACGAGGCAAATACTCCTTTTGCACTTTGAGCCAAATCTTTTGATAGACTGGATAATCTTTTTTTTAATTCTTTTTTAAATTCTAAACTTTCTGGTCCTTTGCCAGTCTCTTTAACCGATTTAACATATTTAACTCCCCTATCTTGCCAATCATCAGCAATTGGCTGAACAATTATCTGAATCCATAATTGCTCCCCTTCTTCAATCTTAGATAACATTCCAGTAATACTAGATAACGGATCAACCTCAAAATTTAAAAAGGTTTTTATTGGAAAAACATAATCTTTATTTAACTTTAATTCAGTTCCTACAATCGCTTTTTGGTTTGGATCTCGCATAACAACCGATGCATAATCCTTAACCTCCGATATTTCGACAGTTGGATATTGCGAGTAAATTTGTCCTTCAATAAAATCTTTTAGATGGGCTGGAATATGAGCATAAAAAATAATAAATTTTCCCTTAGAGGCTATTTCAAAACTTAATTTCTCTTGACTTTCGATTGCTTCCTGAAAAATACCATGCATTGACGCAAACATACTTTCTGCCGCCAAGGGTCCTTTCTCATTATTTTTTGGCACCAATATTTCTAGCAATATATATTTTTTGTCATCTGTTTGACTAATGGATCGATTATTTTTAATTATCATCCACCACAAAATCCCGATGCCAATTATACTGACATAAACGATTAAAGCAATGATTACTATAGTTAAAAATGGCATAATTTACTCTAAAACATTAATACCGCTCTCTTTATCAATATTTTCTTTTTTATATCTTTTATCAAGTAATTTTTCAACCTCACTCTTAGTATGAGTATATTTCAAATTTGATAATTGTACAATTGCTTCCCTCATCGCTTGATTTTTTTCTATTGGACTTAAAACGCCATGCATAGTAAACGGTTTTGATGGCGTTAAATCGATCAACAATTTTGTATAGGTTGTATATTTATCTAAATTCACCATATCGTCAATCGTTACGCTAGGAAATTCTTTAACCATATATTCCGCATCGCCGGCTCCAATACGGTAACAAATTAATGTACCGGCATTTCCAACAACAGCGTCTCTAATCTTTTCAGTTAATTGCGCAATGTATTGATTAGTTACATTTAGCGACAATCGATATTTTCTTGCCTCCGATAAAATTGTCGCAAAGCTATCGGTCGTAAAGTTTTGAAACTCATCCACGTACAGATAAAAATCTTTTCTTTCCGCCTCAGGAATATTAGCTCTTGAAAAAGCTGCCGACTGAATTTTTGAAACTAAAACCATACCTAAAAGGTAAGAATTCATTTCGCCTAACTCACCTTTTGACAAATTGACTAGTAATATTTTTCCCTCATCCATAATTTTTCTAAGATCAAAAGCACTTTTTGATTGACCAATAATATTGCGCATCATTTTATTAGTCATAAATCGTCCGAATTTAGATATAAAATAATTGTACATTTCTGATTTATGAAAATCGGCAGTTTTGGCTAATTGTTCTTGCCAAAAAGCTTTAACAATAGGATCTTGAACACTTTTAATCGCTCGTTCCCGAAATTGATCATCGGTAAAAAGTCTTGGTATATCGATTAAGGTTCCACCTTCGGGAAGACTCATCACGGTCAGGGCGGCATTTCTTCCCCAATGTTCAAACTGTGGTCCAATTATTCCAGTCTTATTTGGATCGTAAAGCTTATAAAACATTTCAAGCCATTCAGCAATTAAGAAATCTTTTTCTTCATCATTGTCCCACTCAAGTAAATTTAAACCCATCGGGTTTTCAGTATTAGCTGGATCGAAATAGATAACATCTTCGGCTCTTTCTTTAGGGATTTTCTCCAATATTGACTGAACCGCATCACCGTTTGGGTCCAAATATGCAATCCCTTTGCCATTTCGGATATCTTGATCAACCATATTTTCAAACAATGTTGTTTTACCAACACCGGTTTTTCCAATCATAAAAATGTGTCGGCGTCGATCTTCATCTTTAATTTTAACTGGAACTTTTTCACCTCGATGAATTGATTCGCCGATAATAATACCTTCAGTTGGCAAATTAGCTGGTGCTGGTAAAGTTCTTGACTGCAACCACTGGATATTCGGTGTTTCAACAAAACGGGTTGGCAAGTGAAAAATAGAAGCAATTTCTTCACTATTTAATATCATTGAGTGCTTATTCTCAAAAATTCTCAATATGAAATTTTTTACAACTCGGTAATTATTAATGGTATATCGGATTGGTATAAAACTATTCCAAGCCGGGGCATTGAATTGAGAAAAACTTGAGATAATATTTTCTCGATGACTTTCAGCGACTGATTTTTCGTTCGAAACTGAGACTATTCTTATATAAGTTTTAAAACCCGGTTTGCTAGCTTTTTCGTTAAAGGCTTTCATTAAGTCTTCCTGAACTGGTGTTTGACGCCAACTTTTTCCTCCCGACGCTCCCCCATCCTTACTACTACTTTTTGCAATTGAATTCAAAACCATTTCTTGAGCTTGATTCAAAAATCGTGTTTTCCAATTACTGTGAATATAGTTAGTTTTGCCTTCCAAAACCTCTCTTGCCGCTAAAGCGGGATAGATCCTCCAGCGATCGCTAATCGGTTTGATTTGAATTTGTATTGCAACCGATGAATGCATCCCAAGTTTTGAAATTGAATTTGTCAAACCATTAAGCGCATCAACATCTAAATTTTTATAAGTTTTTATCGGATAGATAAAACGCTTGTTAGCTCGTAGACCGGCACAAGAAACAAATTGATTTTCATTGCCTTGAATATCAAAAATATTGTGATTTGGAACGACATCGAGAACTGCGTATGGATAATAAGCTAAAATTTGTCTTTTTATCATTTCCGAATGATCTGCTGGGCAGGTTAAATAGAAACAAATTAAATTATCTTTGGCAACAATTTCCAGACTAATCACATCTTGAATATTGGCATAATCTTTAACAATTTCTCGTTCAAATACTGATGAAATCGCTGAAAAAAATTGTTCCATCGGTGCAATTGCTTCTTTGAAATCTTTAGCGCTATCACTAGCGCTCGAGTCTTCTTTACGAATTGTTTCCTTGGGAACGATAATTTTAAAAGTCACAATATTAGTGATAGTTGTCACAAACTTAATTTTCTCTTTATTATGACTGTAAAAACTGAAACCAAGAATGGCTATTCCTAAAATTAATCCAATTAAAAATATCTCAGGCATTAGTAAACTATTTGATTAAATTTATCAGCAAAATCCTTAAAATCATTTATTTCATTATTTCCAAAAACCATTTTTCCCGCTTTTTCAAGATCAACAGCTGGTTTTTTTACTTCATCAATGTCAGGATTACTTGCATCAATTATCTGATTTTGATTAGTAAATTCTGCAGATAAACCAGAATTATCTTCATCTTTTGAAAAAATATCACTCTTTACCTCTTCATCTTTTGGTTTTTCAGCTATATCAACACCAGGTTTAATTTCAACATCTCCACCCTGAGATTGATTAATTTCTTCACCCGTCGATAAAGGAGCCTCAGCTTTTTTAATTACACCCAAATTCATAAGAACACTTCCCTCTATTATATTAATCGATTGACTATTCTATTTTAGCAAATAATTTAGAGAAATTAAACAGTCACAAATATGCACATTCCAGGAACGTGCATATTTGGATTAAGTAATAAAAAAATGGTTACTTTAGCTCAACTGTTGCGCCAGCTTCGGTAAATTTCTTTTTAGCATCTTCAGCTTCTTCGGCTGGAACACTCTCTTTAATGTCTTTTGGTGCGCCATCAGCTAAATCTTTAGCTTCTTTTAATCCTAAATCCGGTCTAACTTCTCTGATCGCCTTAATAACAGCAATCTTTTGAACGCCTGCATCCTTCAAATGTATGGTATATTCTGCTTTTTTATCATCATCAGCGCTTACTTCTGCAGTTGCGCCTGTTCCTGCAACGGCAACTGGAGCCATTGCTGAAACCCCAAATCTTTCTTCTAATTCCTTAACCAATTCAGCCAAATCCTTGACTGATAATTCTTCGATCTTTTTGATTAGATCTTCAAACTTTGATTTTTCCTTTTTTTCTTCTGACATATTTCTCCTATAAAATTATAATTATTTTTTTATTTGTTTTAAAATATTAATTAACCCGACTTGGTTATATTTTAGCGACCAAATTAAGTTTGAAACAGGCGCTTTAATTGATCCAACTAATTTTGCCAATAACTGATCTTTTGAAGGTAAGCTGGCAATAATTTTTATCTCATCCTGACTGATGATTTTGTTTTCAAATAATGCTGACACTGGAGCAAAATTTTCATTATCTTTAGCAAAATTAACTAATTCTTTAACTAATGAAACATCATCATTATTAGTCAATGCAACGATCATTGGTTTTTTAACAAATTCAGAGTCGAGTTTAAAATTTAATTTTTCTAAAGCTTTTTGTACTAATTTTGATTTAATAACTCTCAACGAAATCCCGGGGATATGAAGTTTTTTTCTCAAACACATTAAATCAGTTACTAAAAGCTGATCAAAATTTGAAAATACCACTGCTTGCGCATCTGAAATTTCTTGTTCTAAATCTTTAACTAATTTTTCCTTATCGGAACGATTTAACATAAAAAAACCTGCGTAAGTTACGAGGTAATATAAAAAGAAATTTTTTATCACCTCGGGCGGATTTATTTTTATACCACCTGTCTTTGGTCGACATTATTATTAAACCATACGCAATACATCATGTCAATAGCATCTCTGTTAAATCTACTAATATTTAGCTCTTGATTAACCCCAGAGGTTACTCTGGAATGAAAATTTTTTTATAATATTTTTCTGTTATAATTAATGAATATGAAAAAAAATAATTTAAGCTATTTTTTGTTATTAATTGCGTTAATTTCGTTTGGAAAAATTTATTCTGATTTTTCAAATAAAAGCGCTGAAAACAAAAATAATATTCAAAATACTACTACTACCGAAATAAATCAAATTAATAATATACAATCTCAAACTACAACTCTAGTCACAATTCCAACAACCAATTCAAAAACCTCAAATATTGTACCTAAAAATTATTTGAATAAAAATGTTCCTTTTGCAATTCAAGCACCAAACGCCAACTGGGATTTTGTTCATCAAGAGGCGTGTGAAGAAACAGCCATATTAATTGCTCAACAATACTTTTATGGCAATAAAAAAGATTTGGATAGCGATCAAAATGAACAAAATATTCAAGAAATTATTTCTTGGGAACGATCAAATTTTGGTTATTTTGAAGATACCAATCTTGAGAATAATCAAGAAATATTGATGAAAATGTTTAATCTCAAGTCAGAAATTATAGAAAATCCCCAGATAGTCGATATTCAGAAAGCACTGACGACAAATAGTTTAATTCTGGTTCCAACGGCTGGGCGAATGCTAAATAATCCTAATTTTACCGGCGCTGGTCCAATTTTTCATATGGTAGTTGTGATCGGTTGGGATGATAGTAACTTTATTGTTCATGATGTTGGCACAAAAAAAGGCAAAGAGTATAAATATCCATTTGAAATATTACTGGGCGCTAACCACGATTTATACAAGGATGCAAAATATCCTCTTGACGCTGAACTAATTAAATCCGGTTCGAAAAAAGTCCTATTGGTGAGTAAATAATTAGCTGGATCCCCGATGTCGAATTACATTCGACTCGAGGATGACAAAAATCTTTTATTTCAACTTGAAACTCGGATATTGAGAACTTGAGATAAAAATTGAAACCACTCGATTGGTCGGAATTTCTTTAATGACCGCTTCAATATTTTTTGAAATTTTTTCTACTCCCCAGTCAATTTTTCCGACTGGAAGATGAATTATATTTGTTTTGTCTTGCTTTATTTCAATATTTCCTGACATCAGTTCTTTTTTTGCTTCTTCCGGTTTTTCAGCTACTGTACCAGATTTTGGATTCGGCATCAATCCTTTTGGTCCTAAAATTTTGGCAAATTTGGCTAATTTTGGCATCATTTTTGGTGAAGCAATTAAAATATCGAAATCAATAATATTTTTTTCCAATCGGCTTAATAGTTCGTCATCGCAAATTGCAATTTTAGGAGTTTTAACTAAACCAGCTGGCAAATTAACCATTTTTCGAACTGGGTCTTGTCCTTTTTTTTGTGTTAAATTAATAACTAATTCAACTGTTTCATATTTTGCCACATTCTTAGCTAAATAAGTTAATATTGAGTTGAGATCAGCACTTTTTATTTGTTTAGCTATATCTTCTTTGGTAGCAATATACTTTTTAGATCTAGGAAATTTTGTTCGTTTACGACTAATTGTTTCGGCACTTTTTTTCTTTTTTTCAGTTTTTTTGACAGCTTTTTCAACTTCAACATTAATTGTTTTTTTCTTAAATTCTTTAACAATTTTAGGCGATTTTTTGTCGACTTTTTCTTGAGTCTCTTCTACTTCAACTCCAATAACTGTTGTTTTTTGTTGTCCCATAATTTATTTTATTTTATCTTTAAGCAAATCTGATTTTACCAATAAATCAACTGCTTTGTCAATGATATTATCAATTTCGCTTTCTTCAACTTGATTAAATTTCTCAAGTACATATTTTTCGCCTGGCAGTGTTTCACTTTTCCCAATCCCCAATCTCAAGCGATAAAATTCTTGAGTTACAAGATTATCAATCACTGACTGAACACCCTTATGACCAGCTGATGAACGATTGAAATCAAGTTTCATTTCGCTAAATTCAATATCCAAATCATCGTGAATAATTAAAATATTTTTTGGTTCAATTTTGTAATAACTAACAAGTTTATTAAGACTGACACCACTTTCGTTCATAAATCCATCGTTAATTTTCAGCAATACATCATTCGTAAATAGATCTTTCTCTATTAATTTTTCAACTAAAATATGCCCGAAATTGTGTCGAGTCTTTTGATACTCTTTGCCCTGATTGCCTAAGCCAAATATTAGAATCATTTATGTTTGAAAATTTATTATTTGATAATTATTTGAAAATTGTAAATTGATAATTGAAAATTATTCCAGGTTTTTGTACTCAAAAACCTGGTATGTTCATCCCCATATCCTTCATCACACCTTTCATTTCATCGGCTGCCAATGCTGATGCTCGAGAATTGGCTTCACTAGCTAATTTCAATATTTCTCGCACCAATTCACTCTTTTTATCAGGCGACAACCAGCTATCATCAATCACTAAATCGACTAATTTTTGTTCGCCATTGTAAACAACTGAAATTGTTTTATCATTATTCGCCGCTTCAATCTCTGTATTTTTTAATTCTTTCTGAATTTTTTTTGCTTGTTTTTGCAATTGATATAATTGTTTAGCTTTATCTAACATCCTTCCACCTTTCATTATTACAGATCCAATTATTGTTTAGGATCAGATATTTCTGTTAATTATACCAGTTAAGTAATTTAAAATGCAAATCTCAAAATGCAAAATCTAATTTAAAATTTAAAAATTAATTATTAATTCTTAATTTTTTTAGGTGTTCTAACATAAAATCGTCTAAATCCCCCCCTAGTACTCCTTGCGTATCGCTAGTTTCAAAATTGGTCCGATGATCTTTGATCATTTGATAAGGCGCTAGAACATAACTTCTGATCTGACTCCCCCACTCTACAGATATATGTTCACCTTTTAATTCATCAATTGTTTCTTTGTGTTTTTCAATTTTCAGCTGAATCAATTTTCCAAGCAGAATTTTCATTGCTAGTTCTCTGTTTTGGGCTTGACTCCGCTCGTTTTGCGAAGTTACAACAATTCCTGTTGGCAAATGAGTAATTCGAATCGCTGTTTCGACTTTATTAACATTTTGACCACCGGCACCGCCCGAACGATAGGTATCAACTTTTAAATCCTTTTCATCAATTTTGAAATCATCTTCGACCGCTTTGTCAATTTCCGGAACTACTTCTGCTAAAGCAAACGATGTATGACGAGCTTTGTCCGAATCAAATGGCGACATTCGTACTAACCGATGAACTCCGGCTTCTGCTTTAAGATAGCCGAAGGCTTGAAAACCACTGATTTTGATTGTCGCTGATTTAATCCCCGCTTCTTCACCTAAACTTTCTGCAATTTCTTCGACTGAATAATTGTGTTTTTCTGCCCAACGCATATACATTCTTTTTAAAATTCCCGCCCAGTCTTGTGATTCGGTCCCACCAGCTCCGCTATGAAGTGATAAAAATGCGCTAGAAGAATCGTACTCACCGTCAAAAAGAGTTAAATTTTC